>Ga0181563_10000700_pt1 | contig 32604 bp, 30 predicted proteins | sample 011ome_25_FD_133759 | JGI IMG/M metagenome (GOLD analysis project Ga0181563, IMG submission 133759) | Coastal salt marsh microbial communities from the Groves Creek Marsh, Skidaway Island, Georgia - 011512CT metaG (megahit assembly) | ecosystem: Environmental > Aquatic > Marine > Intertidal...
ATATCTAGACCCGCATCAACCATGCATCATATAGTACATTCATTCATTATTTATTGATTGATTACACATTATTATTATCACATCCTCGCAGCACATCCAACGCGACCGCGACGCATCCGTCCCAACCGCGGTCCCGAGATATTTTGCTCGCCGCGCGTGGCACCCTGTGCCCAGGGGCACTTTTTCATGAAGCGTTTCATACACGCCACGGTGCCCGCACACATCGACTCCTCCGAATTTCGCATTCAATCGTGACACAACCGTAACGCAACCGTACACGTCGTCGTCATGTGCGTGGCATTCATCGCCATCGACGACACCGCCGTCGTCGTCGCATTCAATCGCGACGAACGATTGGCGCGCGAGACGCTCGCGGTGCACGCGTTCGCGGGCGAGGACATCATCGCCGGGAAGGACTGCGAAGGCGGTGGCACGTGGTTGGGGGTGAATAAAAATACAGGCGCGTTTGCGTTGCTTACGAATGCGCGCGTAGTTGGTCGGCAGGGCGATGATCACGGTGCGCGTGAACATGATGATGATGAGCACGATGATGATGGTGATGATGATGATTACGCGCGCGACTGCGCTGGAGGGACGTCGAGGATGGACGTCGAGGGCGAGGACGACGATGATGATGATGCGTGTGCGTCGTTGAAATATCGTACACGTGGGGAATTAGTGACGGATTATTTGCGCGCGGAGTGTGAGTGCATTGAGACGTACGCGAAAGAGGTGTTCGAGAGACGATTTTCATACGACGCGTTTAATTTGATTCTGGGCGACAACCGAGGCGCGGCGTATTACGTCGGCAATCGAGGCGAGGCGAATCACGTGGGTCCGATGCGGTTAGCACCGGGTAAAGTGTATGGATTGGCAAATGATACGCTTGATGCACCTGGTTGGGTTAAGGTTGACAATGGCAAGGCGGCGATGGAGGAAATACTCGCCGAGCGAAGAGCCGCCGCGCCGACGCTCGGGCACGCCAATTTTCAAGCGCTCGAGGAGGCTATTTTACGCGACGTCTTGCACGCGCCTCTGTTTGACGATGACGTCAGCAGCAGCGGCGATATTCATCGTCGCACCGCCGCACAACGCTCGGCGCAGTATCACACCGTGGAATGCCACCCAAAGCGCGCCAAGAGCGCCTTTGTACGCGCGGGTGAAATCCCGGGCGCGCCCGACGTCGTCACGCGCTCCTCCACCGTCGTCGTCCTCGCGCGCGACGGTCGCGCGTCCTGGCGCGAAGCAAACTGGGACTTTTTCCACGCCGCTCACGCGAGCGGTATGAACGGTACATCCATCAACACCGGACGCGATTCCCCGAGTTCATCCTCGGGCGACCCCCGCGCCGCCGGCGCGCGCGTGCGCGCCCTCGTCTTTCGGGTGCCCGAAATCAGGCGCCCGAAATCCATCGACCGCGATCGGTCCCACGCGCACCATGCCGCCGCCTAACTATACTTAAAACGCGGGCGATACATGCGCACCCCATGTATCATCACGACGACGACGACGAACACGCGCCGCGCCATCTCTCTATATATATATTTTTGTAATCATCATCACATCGCGTCGTCGTCGTGTTTCGCATCCTCGCACCCCTCCCCACCCAGCCTGGCGCGGGCACGTCAATCGTCACCTCCATCGTCGTAGGGGGGCCTTCGTATTCGGCGCCAAGAGGGGGGACCACTCGTCCCTGGTCATGACTCGTCAATCGGATGGTCCTCGGATGGCCTCCTCCCAGCCTCCACGTCATCCACAATTGCGTAACACCCGGAAGTGATCTCCGCGATCGGGTCCATACGGCGCGCTATATTCCACACACACCCGGTCGTGGGCGCGCTTTCACTATGGACGATGATAGAGGGTTTAGGATGACACCTCCGGTTCTGGCGTGCGTCGTGCGCGAACATGGGGGGGTCAGGGGGCCCGGCGCGCGCGGTCGGCGACCGGGTGTTTTGAGCCATGGGACCCATTGCGACGCGCGTGGACGACCGTGGACGGGACGATGACGACGACGCCACGGGGTGCGGCGATGTCGGCGTCGACGACGACGACGACGGTGGCGTCGGCGGCGGCGGCGGCGGCGCGTCGCAGTGCGGGGCGACACCACGCGATGGCGCGATGGCGGTCGCGTGGGTGCGCCCTGAAGGGCCCATCGAGGACGACGACGACGACGACGACGACGACGGTGATGGCGACGACGGGGAGTGGAGGGTGCGCGCGTGCGATTGGCGTTGAGCGTGAAATAGCGAAATTGATGCCGGAGACGCTGCTCGTGCACGCGGAGTGCGGCGAAGGGGCGTTTGGGAGGGGGTTGTTTGTCACCGGGGATGGGGCGACGTTGGCGAGGCTGCCGCTCGCGCGCGCGATGTGCGTTCCGGCGGCGGTGGGGGGGGAGATTCCGGAAAGTGATGAGAAAGATATTAAGAATATTTATCTTCAAGGTTGGGTTGAGAATTTCTCCGCGCGTGTGCCGGAATGTGTGTTGGATTTTATGATGCGCGCGCCGTTTGCCAAGGATGTGCGGCTGACGGCGGGCGTGGCGTGGGCCACGGCAAACGTAGACGCGTGGCGAGAGTATGGTGAAGACGTCGTGCCTAGCGAGTTTGACTCGATGTATTTAGCGAATGAGGAAGAACTAGATGCGCTGCAGGATGGGCAAATTCGTGTGATGGCGGAGCGTTCGCGGGCGGGGTACGAAGCCACATGGGCGGCGGCGATGGCGGCGCATCCAGATGTCGCTCGAGAGTTGTCTTCGATCGACGCTCGAAAGATTGAATGGTGCCGCTCGTGGGTGCACACGCGTGCAATTAGTGGTAAAATTGGTGATACTGAATGTGCGTTCTTAGCGCCGACGATTGATTTAGCCAATCATCGCGTAGAGTCGACGGCGAAATACGGCGTGAGCGAAGACGGCACGAGCTTTGAGCTCACGTGGAACGAGCAAGCGGCTGAAGGCCCAACGCCCGTGAAGGGCACGGAAGTGTTCATTTCTTACGGTGACCGCATGAATAACGCGTTATTGATGCTTCACTATGGATTCATTGACGACAACAACCGCAACGAGCGATTGCCGATGGAATTCATCGCCCCCGGCGCGAGACGCGTCTCGGGCGACCGCGTGCTCGAGGCAATGCGAGCGCTCGAGGCCCAGGGCGATGCCAAAGCCGCCTGGGCCGCATCAAACATGTTGATGATGGCTGCTCGTGGTCCTCCACCAGGCACAGACGCTCCGGCGCCACCACCGACCGATCCATCCGTCATTCAAGCCATGCGAGATGCCGTCGACGCGTACGCTCGGCAATCCGGCCAAAGCGCCACCACCGTCGACGACGACCAAGCGTTGTTGTCGTCGAGTGCTAGTGATTCCTTATCCCCGCGAATGTCTCTCGCTGTGCGCTATCGATTAGCTCAAAAACAAAACGCCGCTGCATTTTTGCGTTTCCTAGACATTTTGCAATGATACTCACGTCTTCCTTTTCCTACACGAGACTCCGTTTTGGTTGACCACCGCCTCATCTTTGTCCTCACTGTTTCACGCATGACGCGCCTGGCGTACACCGCCGATTGGCTCGACCCGGCGCACGACTATACGTATACATTTACTCTACACTATTACGTCGATGACGGCGACGTTGAACTGGTGCGTGGCGCATAAAGTCGCGACATTCGTTTGAATGCGCGTTGACTGTCGCGCGCACCGCTGCGCGTGTTGAACGACTGACGGATTGTTTTATGCCACCGATGCGCGTCGCGTTCGAGTAGATTGATGATAAGCGCAAGAAGATATTTCTGAAGAAATGCGCGCCGCAAAAGCCCATAGCACTGGAGGAGCTTTTTGTCGGGAACACGGTGACGGTGTATTCGAGGAGGCTATTGTTGACCGCGTACGCGGATGACGCCACGGCAAAGTATATGGCGGACAAACGCGAGGAGGTATTTGTGTTAGTGAAAGATCGTGATTTGCAGCGCGTCGGTAGAGTTATAGCGGCGATGCAAGCGGAAGGGATGACGATGACTGACGTCACGACGGTGACCTTTGATGCGACGCGTGTCGAAGAGCTGTCGACGGCGTTGCCTCAACACGCGCGAGATTTGGTATCGGGCACATCGTGTGCGATACGCGCGATGGGGAAAGATGCCAATGCAACTCTTGATCGCATATTACCAAGCACGGCTGATGTCGTGCGTTCGATGGATGAATTGCACGCGCGCGCGTTGAGCGAGATTTCAGCAACTGGGAGTCGCGCCCGAGCGTCGTCGGCGAACTCGGCGTTGTGTCTCGTGTTACCGAGCGGTGTGGGTAATCTTGGAGCGATTATTGATTATTTAGTCGAAAAGAAGGGTTTCGAGCTCGTCAACGTACGTTCAATGGCGATGAATACGCGCGCGCACGCCGAGTCCTTTTACTCTGTATACGTCGACGCGTTACCGAAGAGCGATGTCGCGCTCATGGTTGAAGAGCTTTCGAGCGGCATGTGCGTCGCATTGCAGGTCTCAAGGAGTAAAAATGTAGATAAACTGGTGGATGATTTACGCGAGATCGCAGGTCCGCGCGATCCCGAAATCGCGCGCGTCTTGCGCCCCGAAAGCTTGCGGGCGCGCTTTGGCCTAGACAAGCAGCGCAACGCCGTCCACGTCACAGACTTGCCAAAAGACGGACCGCTCGAGGTTGATTTCTTCTTTCATTTAGGAGATTTTAAGACCCACGAGGCGCAGCAGCAACCACAGCGTGTTTTTTAAGTTGTAATCTTCACTCGCATCATTACAATCTCTTCAAAGCTAAAAGTTTACGCGTTCGCTCGCACGAACATCTTCACACCCACCCTCTCAATCAAAGTCTACTAGAACGAACGTTTAGATGTCGATAACTTGGAGACCCGGGGGCAAGGATTGCTTGAGCTTCGCCGCCTTGTCGCCATCCGCCACGCGCAACGTGTACAAGTACTTGGAGCAGCGCACCTTGAACTTGGTCACCCCCGCGGTCTTCTTGATTCTCACGCTCTTCGCATCCTTTCTGCGCGCAGTGAGCAAGAAATCCTTAATTTCCATAATTTGCTTCGGCTGCATCGTCGTAAAACACACACACACACACATCATCGTCAGTACGCGCGCTCTCGTCGTCAAACGTCGCGGGTGTGACCCTAACCCAAGATCGAGTCGGCGCTCAACCACGGCGCTCAACCGCGTCACGCGACCCATCCACCCGTGCGCCCGCACCACGCACACACACAAACACCCACAACGCATCCATACACGCGTTAAAACACACACACACACACGCATCCTCATCGCCGGCGACAGCCACCATCGCCGTCGTGCGACCGACGTGGGATCCTCCATCGCAAGCCCTAAACACCATCATCCATCCGTCGTCGTCCACCCTCGTCGTCGACGTCGCGCGACCGCACGGACCAGGCGCACGTGCACACCCGCATATTCACACACACACACACACACACACACCGCGCACACGCGCACGCGCACACGCCCACAACGTACCATGGTGACCTAGTCGCGTGCGTCACAAAGAGACGGATCCGCGCGCGCACGACGCCGAGCACTCGACACAGCGACACCTCCTCCTCCTCCGTGGTTTTATACTCCCCCGCAACGGACTCTCGACCGCATAGTGTCACCACCATATCATCCATATATATATCCAATAGAGGGGGTCTCGAGACCACGTGTACCCTAACCTCTCGCCCTGTGATGGGCGCGTCGCGGTCGTACTATATTATTACATGTGCGATACACCTGGTGGCGTCACGCGCGCACGCCCACAAACGCCGATTCACCTTCTCGGACCGCCGGCGTCGTATGGTGGTCAACGCCGCGCGCCGTCGCGCGTCGTCGTCGCAGGCGCGGGAAATATCTCGCGTCGGACGCGCGGCGACGACGACGGGGCGACTTTTGCATCGCGTCGTATCTCTCGAGAGATACGCCGCGATGGCCAGTCCTGGGGTCCTGACCTGGAGTCGAGACGCGAGCGACGTTTCGTGGTGATTATCGCGCGCGCGGCATTCCGCGGCGATCGATCGTCGTCGAGCGATTGATTGCTTTACGTTCCGACGACGACGACGACGCACAGGGTGACGTGCGCACGCGCGATCGCGACGGGGTATTTGACGCGGATTATTTCTCCCTCGAACGTGCGCACGCGCGCGACGCGCGCCGAGCGGACGACGGTCGGAGGCGCGCGCCACCGTCATCGTCATCGTCGTCGCCCTCCGCGAATCGCGCGCGCGCGCGAACGACGCGCATCCGACGACGACGCGCCGGTGTGCGCGATCGGCAAGGAGCACGGCGATACGAAGGAGAACCGAAGGAGATAATAGTAGGTGTAGTCGTAGTCGTAGTGATATTCATCGATGGCGTCGTCGTCGTCCTCGCTCGACGGTGCTCGCGCGGTGGCCGTGGTGCCACCACACGCACCACCACACGCCCACGGCGATGGCTATCGCTGGCGCAAGTATGGGCAAAAATCCATCAAGGGGGCGGCGCACCCGCGGTCGTATTATCGCTGCACCACGGTTGATTGCCCAGCGAGGAAGAAAGTGGAGACATCGATGTGTGGAATGATACGAGAGGTGACGTATGAGAAGGAACATACGCATGAGAAACCGATGATGATGATGATGTCGTCGCGTAGCGTAGCGCAGACGACGACGACGACGACGACGACGGTTGGGCGGGCGCGGTCGACGAATACAAATACGAATACAAATACGAATACAAATATCAATACGGCGATGATGCGAGGACGAGAACGTAAACATCAAGGGTTGACGGTGAATCATGGGACGACGTCGGCGAGTGTGAGTACTGGGATGACGACGACGGAGATGAGCGACGCGAGCGAGAACGCGAAGAGACGAATGACGAAGGAGACCAAGCGCGCGCATCCGGCTCGAGGGAAACGTAAGGTGGCGCCGTACGGTAAAGAAGAATCTGACGAGGAGGAGGAGGACGAGGAGGATGACATTCATAATGGTACGCCATCATCTGCCAAGCAGCGAAAGTTTCCATCGTCGGCGACGAAACGCAAGGCGTGTCGCGCGGCGACGTCGGCGCCCGGAGTGACGACGCCCGACATTCGACGCGAAAAGCGGGCAAAGAAGACGGCTGCTGGTACTCCCGATAGCGTGCGTACGACGACAAAGTCGAGCGCGACTAAGACAATGCTGCCCGCATCGAGGTCGTATAAGCAGCGCAAAGATGATGCCGCGCGTCGTAAAAAGTTTGCCGCGTCGCAACGCGAATTTGAGCGCAACATGGAGCGCATGCGGCGCATCGACCGTGACCAACGCCGACGAGAAAAGGCGCTCCTTGCCGCGGAGAAATCTCTGGCGATGACGGTGCCGTTGAGTCCATTTCTAAACCGTCTCGAAGACGTATCGCGACTGTTTGCTGACGCCGCGGACGGACGAGATCCATACTGGGATTGGCCCGTCGCGCCGACTGACGACCCAGAGGCGTCGATTCCGTCGCCCGCATGGCTGCGAGACGCCGCCGACGCCACCGATGCCGATGCCGATGCTCCGCGACTTCTTCATCATCAAGCGCAGCACTTATATGATGACGATATCAACGACGACATCAACGACGAGAGCACCACGGCTCGCGCCGGCGCCGCCAAACGTCCACCCGCGCTCAGCCTCGCCGACGCCCAGCCCGCGGATTGGACGTTGAAATCCCCACTGGATTACTTAAAATCCCCATTCGAAAGCATTCTCACCGGTACTCCTTTATTAAGTTCACTCTCAAAGGTGGTGAAAACGTGGTGTGAATCTCCAGTACATACCGCGATAGGCGCGTTATCTCCGCTCGCCGGCGCCTGGGCCGACCACTGCGCCATGCCGCACGCGCACCGCGCCACCCCGGCGAGTCGATGGATGTGGTGGCACTAAATCATCCCACCACGCGTTCACACAATATATTTCACAGTACAGTTTATATGTTTATATATATACACGCTCGCTCGCTCGCTTGTAATGCATCATGATACATACATAAACGTCAACGCCGAGCTCGTCAGCCGCACTGCGCGACGCGCGTCGTCGGGACACTGGGACACTCGAGCAGCTCATTCCACCATGGCGCTTCGTAAGATTGCCGATGGCGCCCCTTTGGACGCTGCAGCGAAACTCGCAATCACAGAGCACGAGAAACTCGAACGCCAACGCGACGCCGAGGCTCGCGCGGCGTTCGAGGCGACGTTTAAGCGCGCCAATGGCAAAGGTGCCCCCGCCACGCTGCCGGCGATTCAGCCCCGATTGCGCCGGCATCCGGGCGAGCTCGAGGACGAGGACGAGGACGAGGACGTCAAGGATGCCACGCCTGAAGTTCTCGGTCCGCCTGGGGTGCCTATGGCGCAAAAATGCACCGCCACGGGTGCGGGCGTGGGTGGGGGTACGGCGAAGAGCTCGAGTCACTTCATCGTCGTCGCCAAGGATGGCGGGGAGAAGCGCGTGAGTTCTGGCGGTGGTGATGTGCGGTTCGTGGTGAGACACGTGAGAGATGATCGAGTGTGTGTTGAAGGACAAGGGAAGGATTGGAATGATGGCACGTATGGGTGTTCGTATAGCGTAGAAGGGAGAGGGGATTACGCGGTGGAGGTGACGTTTAACGGGGAGGCGATTCACGGGTCGCCATTTCCAGTGTTCTTCGCGTCGGCTATTGACACACCGTTGATGCCACCGGGGATGGAGCAACGGTTTATCGCACGTAATGATCGCGCAACGTTAGGGATGTGTCGAGATTTTATCTTGGGAAAGTGTGATCGGGTAATTTGTAAGTTTCGGCACGAAAAGCCGCCGCCGCCGCCGCCGAGTTTAGGACCCGAAGTGCCTCAAGAGTTGAAACGCACGGCACATGTATCGAATTTACCGAATGCCATGACTTTAGAACAAGTCAAGCAAGTGTTTTCGTTCTGCGGTACCATCACTGATGCCCGTGAAGGTGGCACTGGGAAAAATTTTGCCTTTCTCGAATTTTCGACGAATGAAGAAGTCGTCGCCGCGTTGGCGTTGAATGGCATGAACATTGGCGGTCGAAACATTCGCGTGGAATTGGCAAAGACACCAAAGCTCATCAATCCTTCCGTAACAAAGTTAGTTGTCACGGATGCTCCCAAAGTGGATGCCGCACACGCTGCGGCCAAAGTAGCGGGCAGCGAAGCCGTGGCGCGCGCGGCGGAGATTTCACGACGTCTCGCCGGAGCGGGCGGCGTCATGGGGAAAGTTCCCCCACCTCCACCAAAACGCCACAAACCGTATTGAACCCCAAATTTAGTAGGATTGATTCATGTATATACATATACATATAACGACGCATGCGAACTGTTTTCATATTAATAAAGCTTTACGTTTGGGCTCGCAAAGCGTCGTCGGCTACCTTTGCTAAGAAAACTTTTGGGCCTGGCTCCTTTCAACGGTCATGCAATCCCATAAATATCAACCACCCAGACGAGAATAATGTTGTAAATGGCGTACACAACGTATAATGCAATGTAGCAATATCCCATCTTTCTCGTCAACCTGAATCCATTCGAGGCGACAGTGCCGATGTACACGACCAATACGCCGAGGAGGATTAACGACGACGGCACGAGCTCAGCTGTGTCGACTAATATATAACTCGGCTTTTGCCAAGAAAGGTACAGCAGCCAGGGAAGACCAAGTCCGAGCCAGATGTCAAACACGTTCGACCCTACTGCGTTGGCGACCGCCATGTTGGCCAAACCTTCTTTAGCCACGGCGATCGATGACAAGGCGTCAGGGATGGATGTCCCCGCCGCGAGCACAGTCGTCCCCATGACAACCGCGGGAATGCCTAAAAGGCATCCAATTCTCGCACACCATTCCACCATGAAGTGCGAAATGATACCAATCCATCCGATTGAGACAGCAAAAGAGGCAAAGTACCACTTTTCCCATCCAGACTTGTGACATGGAGGAATGGTGATCGTAAACGCCGCGTACCACGGCACGCATAGCGCCCACATCGGGCGTTCAGACCAACGTTCAGGCATTTTGAACGGGTTCTCGCTCCCTTCATCATCGCCTTCCGAGCTTCCTCCTTGAATGCCCGCATCAGCGTCGGATGATTTACGAGCAACCCAGTGTGAATCAACCTTTTCAGTGTCTGCGCGAATTGCGCGAATTTGCCCTCGACTGAGCGCAGGCATCGTGCCGCTTCGCTCGAGGACAGACTTAAACCTCGCCGAGGCTAGGCCGACGTAGATTGCGCCCGTGATGGAAAGATCAGGTTTACCGCCCTTTATTTTCTTACTCTTGCTGTTGCCCCAGCCCCCTGACTTCCCTTCCCCAGCGGCTTCCTCCATCTCCACCGCCGGGTCGGGACGTCCAAAGTAGTCGCCAAATTTGGCGTCGAGCACATTCAAAAAGTATTCATTCTTCCACATGAATGCAATGTAAGATCCGTACAACAACACGTAGATCAAACCTTCCCACCAATCCACGCGGCCGTCGTGGAAGGTACCCACGATACCGCAAATAGCAGCGGCGTAAAACGTACAGTCTCGTGCCAGCGGTTTCCAGTCCAACTCGAGCGTTTGCCCGGCGAAGATCACCGTGGTGCCGATGATGACCAAAATATTAAACACAGCACTACCAACGATAGTACCAACACCGATGGCGTTATCAGTACCGCTGTTAATAAGCGACATCGCACTCGATGCGAGCTCAGGAGCGGACGAACCCGCCGCCATGAACGTCGCCCCGGCGACGTCGTCGCTCAGTCCCAACGCCTCGCAAATCGCCTCGAGCGACCCGACGAAGAATTCATCGCACACAATTGCGATACCGATGAACAGATACACCACCCCAACAAAGTACGCAAGAATCCCCGCAGGTAACTCCCACCCTTTCGTCGCCTTACACGTCTCACTCGACGATAATAACCGCCGTTTCGCGCCTCGAGTCGCGACATCCAACCCCGCGTCGCGCGCAAACGCCGTAAACGCCAACCCGAGGAGAATCATCCCCATCACGCACGCCATTTGCGTCCTACATCACCACGAACGCGCACACAATCGTCAGTCTCACATTTTCCTTCGCCTAAACGCCCGCCATTCGCACCACACATCCATCGTACGCCACACACATGCCCCATCCCACGAATTGAATGAATGCATGCATGCATGAATCCCCAGCGCCATTCAATTCTCCCCATTGGGAATATTCAAAGCCTTCGTCGTCCTCGTCCTTCGCCTCGTCCATCACCACCCGCGCACACGCACGCACACACACACACAACGCGTACCTGATCTTATGCTTTCTCGATCGCGTCATCGTCATCACCCATCGTCGTCGTCCTCGTCGTCGTTCCACGCCGCCGCACGCCGCCGCGTGGCGCGCCGATGCCCCATCGTCGTCATCCATCTCGGCGCCGAGACGAACGGCGCCGCGTCGTCCTCGTCGTCGTCGTCGTCGTCGTCCCCCTTCGGTCATCGTCGTCGTCGTCGTCATATATCCTCGATCGCGGCGTCGCGCGCTCGTCCACGGTGGACGACGACGACGCGCGCGTCGCGTCGCGAGCTGCGGCGCCGCGATCGCGTCATCACCGATGACGACGACCGCGATCGATCGACGACGACCACCATCGATCGACGACCACGATCGATCGACATCGACATCGACATCGATCGACCACCGATCGTCCCCGATCGACGTGGGACCACGATCGAGGGCGCGCGTCCTCGACGTGGACGTACGGGGTACGGAGTCGTGGGGTCGTTTTGGGGGTATATGGGTATATGATGGGTATATGGGTATACAGTATATGTGGATATCACGCACCCAGTCGCCACGCCCCAGCGCGGTCCCGCGGAACCTATAGTGGTCGATGGTGCGCGTGATGGGATTGATGCCCACGACCACCTGAGCACCTGACCACCTGACCACCTGACCAGTCGTCACTTGGCGCACTTGGCGCGGACGACGGTCGAGGACTGGACGACGGTCGAGGCGTGATAGAAGGACGTTGTGCACGCACGCACGCACGCACGCACGCACGCACGCACGCGATCGGTGACGATCGACCGAGCACGGACGCGAACGTGCAACGCGAGCACATCCACGTCGAAATCCATCCATCCAGTGGACGGCGGGCGCATCCGCGGTGATTGTTGGGTGCATCTTGCATCACATCCACCCGGGTGGTGAACGAGCGACGCGGGTGTGCGTGGACGAGGACGACCGTGGTGGTTCGGTGCGTGTCGGTGGTGTATATAAAAGGAGATGTACGGAGGTGGAGCACCGCCCGGGGCGCCCGGGGCGTATGGACGCGCGACGTCGGGCGGAGGGGAACCGCGAGGCGCGGCGCCGGCGCCGGGACAGACGATGATGGTGCCGCAACCGCAACAGTATTATCAGCAACCACCGCCAGGGGAGCAGCAGCAATATCAACAGCAACAGATGCCACCGCAGGGGTACGCATATGGTGGTGCACCACCGCCACAGGGTGGCGCGCAGGGGCGGTACCCGCAACCGCCCGGAGCGGGATACGCGCCGGGACCGGCGCCGTCGCAAGCGCCTCCTATGGGTTCGCCAGTACCGCCGTCGCATAGCGCGGCGGCGCCAATTGTTGGTGGTGGAGGGCGACAGTATCCGCAACCGGCGATGCCGGTGATGGGGATGGGTGGAGGCGCCGCGGGCGCGGGCGTCGTGCCTCCGCAACACGCGTATCCTCAACAGCCACAGCAGTACGCGCCGCAACCGCAACATCAGCCGCAGCGTCCGACGGGGTCGGCGTCGAGAATCGATCCAGCACAAATACCGCGACCGATTCACTCGTCGCATGAAGAGAAGGTGCATTATAATACGAGAAGTGAGACGGATCAAGCGACGCATCCGCCGTCGTCGACGCTGGAGTACGTCGGGTGCGATTTGGGAAGCGCCAATCCAAGATATATGCGAAGTACGATAAGCAGCGTACCAAATACTGGTGACTTGCTCACGACGAGTGGTATGCCACTGAGCATCATGGTGCGACCGATGGCGCTACCTCATCCCGAGGAGGCTGCAATTCCGTTGGTGGATAATGGTTCGATTGGACCCGTGCGATGCGGACGCTGCAAGGCGTACATGAATCCATTCATGCGATTTCTGGATCACCTTCGGTTCCAATGCAACTTTTGCTCGTTTGTTACGGAAGTGCCGCAGGAATACATGTGTAATATTGGGCAAGATGGACGCCGAACGGACTGGACCGAGCGCTCAGAGTTGTGCCGTGGGAGCGTAGAGTATGTCGCTCCAGCCGAGTACATGATTCGCCCACCAATGTCACCATCCTACTTATTTTTGATCGATGTCACCGCGCACGCCATTCAAAGTGGCGTCACTACGAGCGCATGTGAAGTCATCGCGCGCACGCTAGACTCCATTCCGGGGCAAGAACACGTCACAGTTGGCATTGCCACCGTGGACAGCGCGATTCACTTTTATCACATCAAGGATGGAGCGGAAAAACCTTCAATGCTCATCGTACCAGACGTAGACGATTCGTATGCTCCACTTCAGAGTGGTCTCGTTGTGTCTCTCGCAAAGAATCGCGAGACAATTGAGCATTTGCTGAAGACTATTCCTGAGACGTTTGCGTCAGCGACACCCGGAGCGAACGCGACCACCGCGGCAATCAAGGCTGGAATCGAATGTTTAAAAGCGACAGGTGGGAAGATTATGGCATTCATGGCTAGTATCCCAGATACTGGACTAGGCAAACTCGAGCCACGCACAGGCACTTCCGGACAACGCACAGGGAACATTGAAAAAGAGCCCCTGAAGTGCATGGCGCCCGCCGAGCGAAGTTACAACGTCATGGCGACGCACGCAGCCGAGTTCCAAGTAGCTATAGATCTCTTTTTGTGCGTTTCGTCTACGGTTGACGTGGCCACGCTTGGAATTTTACCGCGTCTCACTGGTGGGTCGATATACCGTTATCCTGGATTCAACGTGCAGCAAGACTTTGCGCAGTTGCACAACGACTTGCGTTGGAACTTTGTCCGACCGCAAGCCATGGAGGCAGTCATGCGCGTCCGTGCGAGCGCTGGCTTGGGCATACAAGAGTATAATGGATATTTCTGTAAACGTACGCTGACGGATATCGACTTGCCGGTATTGGATAGTGATAAGACGATAGCCGTGACGTTACGTTACGAGGACAAACTCCCGGATGGCAAAGAAGCGTACGTGCAGTGCGCGCTATTGTACACAACGATGAACAAGGAAAGACGGATTCGTGTTCATACGATCGCACTTCCGATAACATCTGTCCTTGGAGCACTATTTCGCGGCGCTGATTTGGACTCACAAACGTGTTGGGCCGTCCGAAAGGCGGCGAATACGTTGCTCGCGGGTAACGGTACGCTCACGGCGGCGAAGGATGCATCGTTGCAGCAGTGCATTTCAACGTTGTATGCATACAGGAGATTCTGCGCTAGCAACAACAGCAGCGGTCAATTGATTTTACCTGAAGGACTGAAAGTTTTGCCGCTTTACACTCTCGGTTTACACAAGTCAGTGGGGATTCGATCCGACGCAATGCCAGACGACAGAGCAACGTGGCTGTACCGCGCGTTGTGCGCCCCACCAGAGTTAACGACACCTGCCATCTATCCGAGATTATTTGCAGTGCACGACTTGCCTCAAGACGTAACGTTTCCCCCATTACCAACGCCTTTGTGGCTGAGTTCCGAAAAACTCAACCAAGAAGGGGCGTATTTATTGGAAGATGGATGTGAAATTTTGCTTTGGCTGGGCCGACAACTCCCCGTCGCAACGTTGCGAGACATGTTCGGCACTGAGAACGTGGATGACATCGTCTCCACGCGCGCAATGGTCCCAGTTCTCGATAATCCCACGAGTAAGGCTTTGAATGACTTTATAAACGCGATTCGAAAGCAGCGTGGAGCTTTCATGCGTACTCGAATTCTCAAACGGGGTGACTCCCTCGAGGCGTTATTTTACAACCGTCTCATGGAAGATCGCTCACCTGCGGGGATGTCATACGTCGAATATCTCTGTCACGTCCATCGCTTGATTCAAAACAAGTCGAATTAGTAATTGAGCATTAGTAGTTCATCACATTGTAATAGCACAAGAATAGCACTGAGACGATAAAACACAAATGCAGCAGTCCAAGTTAACCGCCGCGCAAGCGTTCGACCAGACACGGCATTCACTGGCGCGTGAGGTGTGCGCGACCATGAAAGTAGCCATTGAGGGATGTTGTCATGGCGAATTAGACGCCATCTATGCTTCGATTCAACACCTCGAGCGCGTCGAGGGCGTCAAGGTTGATCTGTTGATTTGTTGCGGGGATTTCCAAGCCGTGCGAAACCTGGACGACTTGGAGTGTATGTCCGTGCCTGACAAGTATAAAGAGCTTGGAACATTTTACAAGTACTATTCTGGTGAAGCCCTAGCGCCCATACCGACGTTATTCATAGGAGGTAATCATGAGGCGGCGAATTACCTTTGGGAGCTGTACTACGGTGGGTACGTCGCGCCCAACATTTTCTACATTGGTCATTCGGGAGTCGTGAGATTCGGCGATTTGCGCATCGGAGGGTTGTCTGGGATTTTCAAATATCACGATTACAAGAAAGGCCACCATGAGCGACCGCCGTACGCGGGACACGCGGTGAAGACGGCGTACCACGTTCGCGAGTTTGACGTCTTCAAGCTGAAACAAGTCAAGGAAGAGTTGGATGTTTTCCTCTCGCACGACTGGCCTCGAGGGATCGCGCAGTTTGGAAATAAGCAAGAATTGTTCCGTAAAAAGAAGTTCTTGAAAGAAGAGATCGAGTCGAACACTTTAGGATCTCCACCAGCTGAGGAATTGCTCAAGTTGTTAAAGCCACGATACTGGTTTTCGGCACACTTGCACGTCAAATATGCGGCTATAGTTGAACATGAAAGCAACAAATCCACCAAATTTTTAGCACTTGACAAGTGTTTACCGCGACGGGACTTCTTACAGCTGATCGATATACCGGATAAGAGTCCAGAAGGTGGTTTCACCTTCGATGAAGAGTGGTTGGCGATTTTGAAGGCCAATCACGAGTTTCACTCGGTTACTCAGCGACCTGCGCAATTACCAGCGTATGGGAATCACGAGGCGATCGACATTGTACCGCACAGAAAATGGGTTACAGAACGTCTTGAAGCCATGGGAGTTGGCTCGAGACAGCCTCCTGCGTTTGTTGCCACGAGAGTTGCGCACAACCCAGCGACGGAAACGCGCCGCCGCGGCAGAGCTCCAAACGATGTTGATAATAATCCGCAAACTCAGGCATTGATGGATTTGTTGGAGCTCGACATGAAGTTGACGATACCAGTTGAAGGAAATCCGCAGCGAACGGGGCCTTTCGGCGTGTCGTTACCGCCGCACGTACGACCTCCTCCTCCACCTCCGACGCGAAACGTACTCGTCGCCGATGATAACGAGATTGAATTGTAAGTAGCTTTTAGAAAGTCTGTTTAGAATATATGTTGTACTTTTTATCGTAGTGTGATTAAATATGCTAACATTTAACAACTATTTAACGCTCATCGTCATCGTCGCCAATATCGGGTGGTCTAGCGCGAACAGCGGGAACGTTCATCAGTTCCTTGCTTGCTTCGAGTTCATCCTTCATCATAGCCTTCTTTGCAAGCTCGTAGCCACTAAAATTCATCGCGCCGAGTGGTGCAATCCACGCCATTCTAGGAATTGCTCCCTTCATGAGCGCTAAAGCACCCTCAGTCTTCACCACGTGCGCCATGGAAACCCAAAGTGATTGACCGTACGGCACTGACCCAGTCATCGTTCTCGTCTTCATCACGTCAAACGGGTTCACCATGACAGATCCCAAAGCACCCGCGCACGCACCGACCATGATAATTTGATAATTCTCAAGTTCGCGACCTCCATTTATGGCAACTGCACCTTTCTTGAGATTTTGATAAATCATAAGACCCGTGACGTAGAAGGGAATCTCACGTGTGAGCGTGGCGGCGGTGCCGGCGAACAAAGCTCGTGGGGTATCCGCTGTGATTCCCTTGAAGGCTAAGATTACGTTTGAATATTGATCCGTCTGCAAACGTTGCTTCAAAACTTCGCAAGGAATACGCACGCACGTGCCCAATAGGGTACCTACGCCAGAACCCACGCCTTGGATGGCTGTTTCAGTTACAAAAGGGAGCGCCACAGCCGGGGCAAGCACCTTGCACACTACTTCAAACGTCGCCGTACGTAAACCATGACCAGCAAACGACCCAGTAACGGCAGGAATAATACCTTGGTACATTTTACGAGGGCCCAACTTCGGCACACTCTTGATCAAATCTAAGAGACTTGGACCTTTACCCACAGCGGCTTGTAGTCTTGTCTTGAGAGTATCCAGCGGGTGCATCATGCTCGTCGTCGTGGCGGATGCTAAACCACCCGCGAGTGCTGCCTTACAGGCCAGTTTAAAGTTTCCAGACTTTTGAGGCGGGCTAAATTGCACAATAGTTGCCGCTTCATACCACAAACGAGATGGATCTGTCGCGTTCGCCACCTCAGGCGGAAGGAGCATTAAAAAGTTACGAAACTGACCGTACGTCACGTAGCCTTGTCTTGAATATTCTGCACTTCCTCGCAAGTGCTTCAACATGGCCGCCGCGTTTTCATCCGTGGCAGCCAATCCTAAGCGCCCGAGCGCACCTTTCACGTCTGACATTTTCAGCATACCGCTTCGAGACATCGTCATCGAATTGTACGTGCGTAGCATCGTCGACTCGCGTTCATTCATGACGCTCTTAAAGTCATCCCACGTGATCGTCCTCGCGAAAATTTTATTCCCCTTGGCCTTATCCATGAACGCCTTTGCGTACGTTGGCGGTAAATTGCGCTTCTTCATCGCAACTTTCAAGTCCTCCAACGTGAGTTTCTCTTTCCCCGAGCGATCCACTTCTTCAAAAAACTTTCTACCTGTGGTGGTTGAAAAAAGACGCGGGTTAGCAACGGCATCTCGCGCATTCGACACACTTTCAAGACGTCGATCGCGCACGATGAAGCGCGCAGAATCGACACACAGGACGTACCTTCTTCCTCGGTATAACTAAAGAAATCCGCCACACTCGATAACCGCTTCCTATCCGGATGGTACTGCGCCAACGTTTGCTCCTCCCTAATGTCGTCAATCAAATTCTTCAAATCCTCCACTTTTGGAACTTTAATATCCTTCAACACCGCGCTCGTGCGCTCTCTCGCGCGTTCGAGTTGCTCCTTAATGCTCGCACTATCAATCTTCGTCGCATCGAGTTTGGCTAGGAACCTCCCCACGCGCTTGCGCGCGTCCTCGCCTCGTACGGTGAACCCACGCTCGCGCCCACCGCCCCGTCGCCATCCTCCCTCGCCCTCGCCGTCGGTGCGCGTGACGACGTCGGCGATCACGGCGGCGCTGACGCGTGCCATCTTCACCTCGCTCTTCCATCCGTCCTCGTCGGGCGGTGGTGCGCGCAGTTTGGGCCGGCGCAACATCGCTTTTGGTGCTCGCGTGTCGTGCCGTGCCGTGCCGTGCCGTGCCCCAAAAAAATAGGCGACGACGGGGCTACGGGGCGCCACGCCACTCGGCGCCGACTGGGGCAACGCGAATCGACTTTTTCGCGCCGCGACGACGGGTGGTCAAACCGCGACGGGGGGCGACGCGGACGCAGACATGGGCGACGGAGGCGCGCGAACGATCGTGGGAAAATCACCACGCAACGCCGCATCGACGACGACGGGGACGACGACGACGACGACGACGACGGGGACGACGGGGAAGACGCAGTCGAGACGCGCACCAGGTGGTCGTGGTGCGACTATTAAAAAGCCAAGAGCCAAGACCAAGGCGAAGAAGAAGACGTCACCGCCGTCGCTGGGTGATGCGCACGCGACAGCAGGGGGAGAGGAACAGTCGAGCGTAACGCATGATGGCGAAGTCATCGACAGTGAAGCGCAAACTGGTCTCGATGCAGATGATGAAGATCATCAAGGACAAAGACGCGGCGCGAAGACGTACGAGCGCTGGGTGGATGATGGCGCCAGCGTGAGTGAAATCGCGCGCTTGGTAGAGTTGCGACGAAAATACGACGATGATTCAGATAACAACGTAAAAACGCAACAATCAGAGAGTATTTTACACGATATCGGTGCTCAGATTGAGATCACGTTGAAGTCTGTGGGTACGCAGACTCTCACGGGACAGTTGGTGGATGGCGAGGCAAATTGTCGAGATGAGACGTTTGGCGATAAAGAAGACCGCGCTAATGATTTATTTACGGCATCCTTGCGCGCGGCGTTAGAGGAATGTGAACATGCGTTACTCGTACGATCCGTGTACGATCCTTTGGATGATGAATTTGTCAACATAAAGCCGCTTTCTGGCACGTTGCGTTTTCCGTGAATGAAATTTAAAACATTTAGCTAATCATCATTTATCTTCCATTCTTCTAGTAGCCGTAGCGCTTTAACTCTCCATGGCATCATTTCCTTCCTGTTGCTGGTCGTCAGTCGCGCCTACTTCCGCTTGGATTGCGTTTAAAAATGACTCCAAATCAGCAACGCCGGCTTGCTTGAGCCCAAATTGCGCCAAATCCATCTCTCCGCTTTGAAGGGCGTGGCTAAATGATTCTAATTGGCTTCGAAATTGCGGCGTGCGAATAAGGTCTTCTAAATCTTGCGTATCGCGATGCTCCTCAGGCAAGTACTCTAACAATCGCCCACGAATTGCGTCGTCACGAAGCAGTGGTCCGACGAGTTCGGGAGTCAAGATTTCAGGTAATCCAATGTTTGACTTTGGCGTGCCACCACCCAAGTTGGCAAACACACCCTTTAACATTTCATTACTGACAATCGGCGTGAAATTGGCTTCGTGAGCGGGCGTTCGCATGTCATCCGATATCTTGACCGGCGCAGCGGGCGTGGCAGCAACCATTGCCGAAGGCGCAGGCGTTGGTTCCACTGGCGACGGCACCGGCACGCTCGCCGGCGGAGGCATCGACGTCGCAACTGAAGCAGGAGTCTCGGAAGTCATACCAGTCGACGTCGCTACTGGTGCATCAGCCATCTGCGCATCGTCGTCGTTCGCAGTCGCCTGCGATGGCTCTGCTCCACCAAACATCGTGTTCAAGTCGTTATTGATCTGTCGGTTAAACTTGTTCAACAATTCATCGCGGTTCGCATCCTTGGGTTCTTGAAACCAGAAGAACATATCTCGGTCACGTTCCTCCAAGAACGTCAACACAAAGCATCCAGGTTGTTTCATCGGTTTCAACACTGCTTCATCCGGGATGATGATGAAGTCATCCTCGGGCTCAAACGGCGTAGATGGGTCTCGCACGCCCCACTGCACTTGCTTGAGCATGTCATCCATCGACGCTTGAATCACTCGTAATTGTCCTTTTCTCTGATCGGCTTTCATCGTCGTTCCATCTCGATTCAATCGTCCACAGTTCACCGCCGCGAGCACGGTTTCACCCGCCAAGCCAAAGCCACCACCACCGTTGGCGCCCGCGCCCGCGTCGTTGCCGCCGAAGAAGTTTGGTACGGATTCCATGCGAGTCGACAAAGGGTAATGCGTGAAATCGTCCTACCTCGCGCGGTCGCGTCTGTCGTTCAGCGCGCACACCATCACCCACCACACGTCGTTTCCCTCGCTCGCTCGATCCCCTCTCACCTGTTACTGTCAACGTTTAGTTTGAGTTCGCGCGGCGCGTTCGAAAATCGAGGGGCAGGCTTAGGTCTTAGGGCGCGCCTGGGAAGGCTCGAAAGAGAGGGTGTACTCGCCGACGAGGACGAATGTGATTCGTGTAACACGCGTAGAATACGATCAAGGAATGCATCGTCACGATGCACGCGAGCGACGACGACGGGCGTGGTATAGACTCGAGAGAAATGTTACTACAATGGAATCATCCCAACGAGCACGTGTGTACTAAGCCAATCAAACTCCTCGACGCCTTACGCCTTGCCCGCAACCTTGTTGTGCTTCTTGGCCCACTTTTGGTTACGAAGGAACTTCTTGTCCATCTGCGATTGATAGAAAACGTGCGAGGTCAGTAAAACGTTCACGAAAGATATGAGACACCGGGACAAAGCGCGCGCGCCGCGCGCCGCGATCGGGGCTCAACGCGCGTTTGACGCAGATTTCAATTCATCTAGCGCACGAGCGATGAAATTGACGCGCGAGATAAGCATACATACCCCCTTGGTGGACGGCTTACCGACGCGTTTCGGCTTCTTGATGCCTGTGGAAACGAACAAGAGGTTTGGTTAGCGCGCGGTTTTGAGCTTTTGGGTCACCCACTGGTTGGTACACTCAATCAACGTCCATCGTCGCGTACGCGACGTCTCGATTGTGGATATCGGGGAACAATCGCGCATTATGACATTCAAACGTTCGGCTGCGCGCATTCGTGAAGTCATCGTCCGCGTATCGTCGTCGTAAGATGTGATAACGCGTGCAATCCCAACCCGCGTGCGGCGCACCCTCGAGCGCGTCTCGTGACGAATGACGAGTGCAATCTACGTACCGTTACGGTGGTTCTTGTACGATTGGTTGTGCGCGGTGTGGTTCGTAGACTTCGCCATTGTTTCCGACGCTCTAGACTACGTTTGCGTGCTCGAAAAGGCGTCACACGACGTCGACGCGCGCGTTCTCGAGCGCGTCGCACGCGACGTGCAGTCTCCCGAGTGGTGTTTTTTTTCGATTTTCAGGGACTCATCGACCAATCGTGAACCGTGAAATCAACCTCAAAGCCCTAGAAATATAATTTTTCAGGGAAAACACCCAAACATTTTGGTGGACACACACGGTGAAGATCGGCGCCCGCGCGAAACGTTCCGTCTTTCAGTGACGCCTGAGGAGTAGATACCATGGCCACCACTAACGCCCCTCGTACCGTGAAGGACGTCCCCGCGCAAGAGTTTGTCGTCGCGTTGGCGCAATACTTCCGCTCCACTGGCAAGGTACGTGTCACGTGCACATCGAGGGCGAGATCGCGGAGGGTGAGCGCGCGCGTTGGCGTCGGAAGAGAACATCGATCACGATCGCACGAACGCCTGTCACGGAGTCGAATGATATGCATGAGAATGAATACTTTCATGTCGTCGTGACACCCGTCGTCGCTCGCCGTCCGTGGATGTTCAAAGCGCGCGCACGTGTTCACCCATGCGGCGGTCCTAGGGCTAGCCATCCGCGATGCGGGTTCGATCGGGTTCAACGTTGTTCGTCGCTCGACGTCACGCGCGCGATTCGAAACCGAGAATGTCTTGAGACTCGTTGTCATTCATGCATTCACGGCTTCTACCGCGCGCGATGTCCCACACGGACGGACTCGGGCGGTGGATGTGCTTTTGAACCTACCTCGCGCGTGGCTCGCCTGAAGACGCAGCGGTTGGCTCGCCTTGATGGTTTTCTCGCTCGCTGTTCTCGACGTTATTCGCTCGCACGAGAGCACCATACTGACCTACGATGTTTGTTTTTCTCCTGTAATAGATGGAAGTGCCGATGTGGACCGAAACCGTGAAGACGGCTACGTACAAGGAGCTCGCGCCGTATGACCCTGATTGGTTCTACATTCGCGCGGCGTCTGTGGCGCGTAAGCTTTACGTGAACGGCAACATGGGTGTGGGTGCGATCCGTAAGTCTTACTGCGGCGCTGGTAACCGCGGTACTCGCCGTCACCACCACCAAATTGGCTCCGGCTCGGTTGCCCGTGCGGTGCTCAAGCAGCTTGAGGCCATTGGCGTCGTCGCGAAGGATGCGAAGGGCGGTCGTGGCATCACGCCGTCCGGCCAACGTGATCTTGATCGCATTGCCGGCCGCGTCTCCGTGCCGACGTTCTAGAGATTGGAAATCATTAATGTGCGATGCACCTAGGAGGTTAGCTCTGAAATACAACGCATAAAATACAGTACACTGCCTTGACGTCTTGACGTGCGTGAAATCGAAATCGCTCGTGCGCTTCCTTCTACATCGACTCTCTCTGGCGCGTACGCGCACTTGAATTTGACGCGAGCGAGTGCAAAATATTATAGTCTTTGCGATCTTAACTTTTCTAGTGTTTGAATGTACAAAGTCTAAGCTGAACGAGTCTTCCCTCCGATGCGAATCATGGGCAAGTCCATTTTCGCTTCGGTAATTTGCACGCCTTCTGGTACCTGTAAATCGGCAATTTTAATAACTTTCCCCACATCAAGCGTTGAAACATCCATGAGAAAGTTTTTGGGAATTTGGTCGCTTCTCGCCGTCACCATGATGTCCTTCCGCAGTAATTGCACAAAACCACCCTTCTTCGCACCCGGGCACACATCTTCGCCTTGCGTGATCACCGGAATTTTTACTCGCACCTTTGTCTCTGGTTCAACGGCTAAGAAGCACACATTTTCTACAGAACGATCCGTAACATGCATAAATACTTGTTTTGGCAGCACTCGTACGTTTAACTTTTCCCCTTCCGCGTTCCCGTCCTCGTCTTGCGCTTGAACCTCGAGGTTGAACACAGTGCACTGCACGCCCGCTAAAGAATGTTTGCGCACCGCGGCGCTGATTTCCTTCTGACACACCGACACGAGCTGCTTGTCTTCTTGACCTGGGGCGAATATCACCCCTGGCACGCGCCCTTGTTTTCGTAATTTCACTCGCTCCGCGCGTCCCGCGACCCGCGGAAGCGCTCGAAGCTTGGTCGAGTCGTCCTCGTCCTCCACCTGCGACGCGGATGACGCCGCCGACGAGGATGAAGACGCCGCGTATGTCGTGATCGCACGCATCGTCATCGTCATCGTGCCTTGATAGTGTTCATCACATCGTCGCGCAATCTCTCGCGCACATCGTCGCAAGAGCGCCATGGTGTGCGGCCAGGGCTGCCGCTGCTGCCGCTGCTGACTTTTTTGGTTGCGTCGAGCACGAGCGTTGGACGGCGCCGCACACGATGTCGGACGCGCGCGAGATTACGTTGCGTGAAAAACACGTCGCCTTGGGGGAGTTAAAGTCGTGTAAATCAACGCGCGCGGTACGTCGTCGTCACCACGCTCGTCCTCGTCCTCGACAACCATCGAGGCGGGCAAACTAACCGAACGTCCTCGTCCGTGTGTGTCACTAGGTGTACGAACGTAAAGGAGACGTGTATTTCTTGAGCGATAAGAAGACGGCGATTAAGAACACCACGGACGTGATTGAAAAGCTGACAAAGCAAGGTTGATTCTGTGTGCGCGTGCGATGACGAGTGAGAGGTTTGACGCGGAGGCTGGTGGCGACGGCCGAGGCGGCGGCGAGCGTCAAGACCGCCGGAGTGGCAACGCATCGACGACGATGACGCTTAGTGTAGGAGAAAAACGACGAGAAATTGAACGCGTTAAGAAGTCTTTGCCGATTTACGCTGCAAAGTCTCGTTTGATGGAAGAAATTAGAAAGGCGGAGACCATCATCATTATTGGCGAAACCGGAAGCGGGAAAACGACACAGATTCCTCAATACATTTATGAGGACTTTACGTTGTCCAATGGCTTGATGATTGGTGTGACACAGCCGAGAAGAGTGGCTGCGATTTCTGTTTCACATCGCGTGGCGGATGAGACCGGTACAGAGCATGGTACGCTTGTCGGATACGCCATCCGTTTCGAAGACGTTTCGAGCCCCGAGACACGCATAAAGTTTCTCACAGACGGTATGTTACTCAGAGAAGCTGTGGTAGATCCAACGCTTGCAAAGTATGGTGTCATCATGATCGATGAGGCGCACGAACGCACGCTTCAGACGGATTTCTTACTTGGTACGATCAAAATTGTGCAACAGACGCGCCGCGACTCGAGTCTCAATTTGCCTCCTCTTCGTGTCGTAGTCATGTCCGCGACGCTCGAAGCATCGAGCTTTAGCAAGTTCTTTGACAACGCTCCTGTAGTTTACTCGCACGGGCGAACATTTCCGGTGGATATGTTCTACACTGAGGAGCCGGAGGAAGACTACGTAGATGCGGCGATGTGGACATGTTTGCAAATCAACGCCGAGGAAACTCCAGGAGACATTTTGGTCTTTCTCACCGGGCAAGAGGAAATAGAGGCGCTAGGGAAAATGCTTAAAGATCGAGCTGCCAAGTTGCCACCAAATCTGCCAAAGTTGAATGTCGTTTTGTTGTTCGCGGCGTTACCCCCAGAGGAGCAAATGAAGGTGTTTGAAGAAACTCCTCCAGGCACGCGCAAAGTTGTCCTCGCGACTAACATTGCAGAAACTTCATTGACAATCAACGGCATTCGTTACGTCGTGGACTCTGGCCTCACTAAAAGCCGTACCTATCATCCGCGAAGCGGTGTGGATGAGTTGATGGTGGCTCCAATAGCACAAAGCCAAGCCATGCAACGCGCTGGTCGCGCTGGACGGGAAGCACCGGGGAAATGTTTTCGACTATACACCGAAGAAGTCATGCCAAGTCTGCCGAAATTCATTAAACCAGAGTTATTACGAACAAACTTGAGTGGAGTGGTTCTGCAGTTGAAGGTACGTTCTATTTCAATGCGTTTGAAACTCTTACTTTTCACTCGTCAAATTAATTTCTGAATTAATTATTTTTTCACAGGCGATGCAAGTTGACGATATTCTGTCATTTCCATTCATAGATCCGCCTCCACAAGAGTCATTATTGCGATCATTGGAATTATTATATTCCCTTGGTGCTTTAGACGACGATGGGAAATTAAATGAAGTTGGAAAGCGTATGGCGAGATTTCCATTGGAACCGACAGCAGCGAGGTGCATAATTGCGGCTGAAACTGAGAAGTGCGCCGAAGAAACGATCGCGGTTTTATCCATGCTTTCCACAGACACGGTCTTTCAGTTCACCCGCGAACCAAACGGGCAGAAAAACGTTGCAAGGCACAAATTAGTGCGAAAGGTGAGTGACAGGGGAATTAATTTAATTAATTATTTTTACCGATTTAACTAGGAGGGAGACCATTTGACGCTTTTACGAATTTTTCAAGAGTTCAAAGCACGTAGCATAAAGCGTAGTCGGGAATGGTGTCGCGAGCATCAAATTAATTATCGAGCGATGGCGAAAGCGGTCAAAATTAATGATCAATTAACTCGGGCTGCGATTTCTGAAGGAATTAAACTAACATCGTGTGGAGATAAGTTTGAAGCTGTGTTGCGGTCACTCGTTTCCGGTTTTTTCATGAATGCTGCTCGGAGAGACATAGACGGGTCGTTCAAAGTATATACTACTGGTCAGAAGCTTACGATACATCCAAGTTCAGTGCTCTTTCAGTCGCCTCCAGAAGTGGTACGAATTATTATTTCATTAATTAATTAATTTCCACTCACACGATGTTTTTGACTCGCAGATTCTCTTCAATGAATTAGTTAGGACAAATAAAATGTATGCACGAGATGTTTCGTCGATTCACGCTGAGTGGCTCTCAGAACTAGCGAGTAAAACATTTTCGGTTCGTGCGAAGAATAGCATTAATTAAATTGCAAGTTTTGCTTTCCATTCCATTTCTATGCAAGAGACTCATCAATGCCCGGATCGGCCATTCCTATGATTCGTTTCATTCGATACACCTCGCGCTTGGCGTCAGCGTTGTTTGGTTCTAATCGGAGCGCATCTTCGTAATCCATCAAAGACTCGAGGTAGTTGCCCGCCACGGCGCGTGCGGCTCCACGGCGGAGAAATGCCTTGACGTACGTGCCATCTAGCTGGATAGCCTTTGAGCAGTCTGCCTCGGCTAATTCGTAGTTTCCTATCTTAAGGTGGGCCATAGCTCTATTTGCAATGTAAACTGCGCTCTTTGGGTTCTTCGCGATAGCGATGGAGTAATACTCGACCGCACCTAGGTAATCTGCCTTCTTGAACGCGTCGTTGCCTTTGGTTTTCTCGACCTCGCCCGGTACTGCCGGGGGATTCAAACGAAGAAGTTCGGCTTCCAAAATGTCGGGATAGGCCTCCTTCATGTTTGACACGAGTTCGCGCGCAGCTGTCATCACCATTTTATCCATTTGAAAGCCTCCAATGAGGGAAATCCCTTGTGCGCCGGCGCTTTCATGGGCATCGAGAGGAATCGAAACTTGTGGTAAACCACATAACGTTGCAATGCAGAGTAGCTCAAAGCACTTTTGCCGCCAAGATTCCGTCGCGCTGTCACTCTGACCACATTTAGGTGCAATGCCTGGCGTTGTAGGGAGAACAAATATCACACCGCCGTCTAAAATGCTATCGACTTCTTCTCGTATTTCTCCTCGAATTTGCTTGAAGCGTGCGACTTCGTCCTCCGTGAATTTTGATGCAGCTTCCATGCGCGCCTTGATCGCTGAGCTGACTTCAGGCTGCTCTTTCTCGTACCAAGCACCTAAGTTGGCCCAAATTTCAGCACCCATGAGCACTCGCACCATCTCGCGCATGCATTCTAAACCAACGTCTTTTCTGCCGGCGACTAGGGAACGAAATGTCGGGCAACTGACGACTAAATGGTCGGTGAGGTTCATGCGTTGTAACTTCCCGGGTGCGCAATCATTGATTGCAGAAAGTGCAGCAACCGCTGCACATTGGGCATGGGGTGATGTTCTTTTCTCCGTGAGCGCATCCTCGAGTAAAAAATACCGACTGGGCGTTGTCGGTGCGTTTGAATCTGGCTCGGGCAACAGCACGTCTCCAACTCGTTGCAGTATATCAATCGATCGTGCAAACCAGCCAACGGTGTCAAAACTTGGCGCTAAAGCGAGCATGCCTTTCTTTGACACGTAATCATGGCTCGTACGTATTCCATACACCCCACAATACGACGCCGGCACGCGCACTGAACCGCCAGTATCCGAACCGAGTGCGAAATCGCACCCGCGCAACGTCCCCGCGCACGCCACCGCGGACCCCGAAGACGATCCGCCTGGAACGAGCGCCGGCGTGCGGGGATTTTCAGGTGTACCATAATACACATTCTCCCCGTTAATCGCGTAAGCTAATTCATCCATATGCGTAATCCCCACCGCGCTCGCTCCCGCGCGAGTCAACGCGTCCACAACGTCCGCCGTGCGTTTTGCTGCGCGGTGTGTTTTCGCCCACGCTGGTGACCCAAACCCAGTCACGCGCAATTTCACATCAAAAATATCCTTAATGACGTATTTCAATCCACGCAACGGTCCTTGTTCGGCGCCAGCAATCGGCATCACCTCACCATCGTTTGCCACAAACGCACTTTTACGATCGTCAACATCTTTTTTACCAGCCACCTCGTCGTCGTCGCGTTTTCCTCCTCGTCGTCGTCCTTTAACGGCGACCGCGATCGCGCCTAACGCACTAATCACGCTCACTGCGATCAATTTCACCGCACCGCCCTTCATCGCGCGCCTAACGTGTCGCGTTCTGTCGTCTCTCTGGAGGCGTTTTTTCTATTCACCTGTCGTCGTCACAGCACTCCCGAGTGCTCACACCAGCGCGCGCACGGCGCGGCACGCGCGATGTCACACAGCGCGCGACCGGTGATTAACATTGGCGAACCTATTCGACCTGGGATCGTGCCCGCCAATGCCTCCCACAGCGACTTTGACGTCGAACTGTACGCGAGCGAGGTATTGGACCGCGCATCGATTCGTCACGGTTGGCACGCTGGGATGTTGACGGCGAATATCAAGGCGAACGCGGCGAGGCAAAACACCGATGACGACGGTGATGAGAGACATAAGAAACGAATGATGTATCTACCGCGAGAATTAGCAGAGATGATACGGATGACGAAGAATTCGGAGGCTTTGCAAGAGCTCCGACGACAAGCGTTTGAAGGCGTCAAACGAGCGAGACGAATGCCTACGACGGGTGTGAGAGAGGATGAGGAATACAATCACGCGTTAAGTGAGAAAGAAACCACGTCATGGGGTGCACCAGAGCTCGTGCACGTGAGTGCGGAGGATGTTAGAGGATTTTTTAACGCGTTGGCAAGCGACGACGCGTTGAGTAGTTTGGAGCGGCGAGCGCCGCACGGCGTTCGTAAGCGTAAGCTATTCGAGTCACTGTATGAGTATACTGTGCCAACTCACCGCGCGATGTGGTTTGTGAAGATCAATTATTTGTCGCAGTGTCGACGAGATGTAGATGCATGTAGACGGCTGTGGACAGAGGATTTGATTTCTCAGGTGCGTGAACTTTTACGTGATGAAAACATCGCTTTGGCGCCCGCTGAGACTCAAAGTGAGCTCCATTACGTTCTTGGATTGGGCAATTATTCAATTGAGCAAGATTTAATCGATCACAAGGCGTATTTCGGGTACTTTATGCGATATTTCACAGAGCATAAGAAGTATTCTAAACGAAGCGAGTCAAAGGCGAGTGATGTGTTGCGTACGCTCATGTCTGTTTTACGTGCACTAGTTCCCGAAGCAGCAGGGAGTAACGCCAATGCCATCACATTCGTGCATAACATATATTGGTGCCTGAAAGAACTTTTAAATGAAGAAATTGTCGATAGTCAGTTAGTCAAGAGCGCGAGTGATGTGATTGGCGCAGTCGTGACGGCGAACCATGACGCGTTTGTCGCTGCGCCGCGCGGTCAAGGTGTTGATGTCCTTGACGAGTTACAACGAGCATACGCAAAGAAAAAGAGAATCAGATTTTCGTCGCGTTTGTCTAATGCGATAGACCAAACGACTCAAAGGATCGCTTTACTTAAGAAGTCATCTGATCCAAAAGCCATTTCAATTCATCTCTTCAAGCTCATCAGCGTTTTGCACGAGTTGATTGGTTTGGATGAAGTTCAAGGTCGAGAGAAGATGGCTGAATTTGTACAAACGAACATTACTGGAGATTTAGCGAAGAATTCGGTCGTAGAGGTGACGTGTGATTGGGCGATGGATTTGTCCGCCTCGGATGTGAGTGGGCGGCAAAAAGCCGCGTGTGTTGCGCTTGGTGAAGTCACGGCATCATCGACGTCATTGATTCCCGAGATCTTGAGCTGGATCAAAAGAAATTCAGTCGTAGTTGATGAGAAAAGGATACAAAGTTCACTCATGTCCAGTCTCGTAGTCGAGATGATCCGAAGCAAAGTCTTGGCGCTTCAACAGCTTGTTGATTTTGTCATCGCAAATGGTATCGTAGAACATCAAGGAACAAGCTCTTCTCCAGTACTTGTCGAAAGCTATCGCGATTTTTTTGCCCAAATTTTAGCATATTATGAAAGTTCTGGAGTCGGCGTTGAGAAGAAGCTCATGTTAACCATTAAGCAACTTATGAAATCTGCAGAGGATGTCTTACGGACTATCAAAAGTACAAGCGCGCTTGAGTCGGCATCTCCACAGCAGCCGTCGCTGCTAACGACTGATTTACAAAGTGATACCGAGAAACAGATTTTTGATGTGTTTTATTTTGTCAAACCGGCTATGATGCTGTCGAAACTTGCAGAGCTGGGAACGCTATACGCAGAATTAGAATCTGGAAGTGCGCAAAAGACGCTCTGTCGGGTCATCATGATGGTTATAGCCTCAAAACCGAGCCAAACTCCAGTGATGGCCGAAATGTTATGTGAATTAAATGTTGACGTCGCGAAATCCGTGCTGTCTCATGTCAGCAAGGATGTTCTTGGCGTGAAAAATTTGAAGACCGCTGAAAACATTTTTTGCAGCTCAATTTGGCAGCAATCTACCGCGAACGAACGATGGGTTATTGCGCGAAGCATTGGGGAATTTCAACTTTGTCTTCTTCATGGCATTCCTCAAGGCAAGAAAGCCTTGGCTGAAGAGATCATTGATGCGGATTTCGCCCAGCTTGCCGAACTCGCTGCGGCCAAAACAAACATTTCGCACACTCTCATGCATTTTTGGTTGCGTCTGTCGACGATTATGCCATTGATTGGGTACATTTTCATGTCTGTGCCGGCATCAGAAAAATTTTCGCAGCTCATTTTCACAGTTCTTGATTCGTTTACGGGTAAATCTGTGATCGACGCGTCTGAAGAAGCAATTGCTGCCGAATCGGATGCTGGCGAATCACTCGTTGATAGACTTGTGCATTTATTTTCTGTCGTTTGGATGGGACAAGTCCCTCAATGGGCGCCGAATCTCCCGAAGTTACCCTATCGAGAAACATCTTCTTTGAAGGGTTCTTTAGAGAGAGCGCTGAATGCAACAAAGATTGCCGCTGTAGTGCAAATGCGCATAAGGCGGGCGCTCGGTGCCTCTAGTCACGCACCAAAATTACTCATTAAAAAAGTAGATGCATGGCAGACACTCGAAAGTGGTACGCATGCTGTCGAAACAGGAGTTATCGCGCCGAAAGTTGGCGAGAAAGCGGCATTTTGGCTCGAAGGAGCGGTTAGAAAACCCGCCGGCAGTATGGCATGGGAAATTCACAACTATAGATTCAATGAGGAAAAATAGTACTTGTAATTTACAAATAGAAACTAGTCTAGAATAACTATAGGAACAACTCAAAGTTTCGAGTTAATTTTCTTCTTTGTCACAACACGTCCTTTATGTCCGACGACTGTGGTCCAAGGTGGTAAATCGTGCATCAACGTCGCACCAGAGCCAATTTTGGAATCGTGTCCAATGTGAATATTGCCTAAAATCGAGGCGTATGATCCAACAACCACGCGCTTGCCGAGCTTTGGATGTCTATCCCCTCTAATTTTACCCGTTCCTCCTAACGTGACGCCATGCAAAAGTGTGCAATCGTCATCTACTACTGCGGTTTCGCCAACGACGACGCCGTGGCCGTGATCAATCATGATTCCTCGACCAAATCGAGCCGCCGGATGTAGATCCATCCCGTACACTTCTGATATCAAACTCTGAATTTTACATGCTAAAATTTTCCTCCCATGTCCCCACAGCCAATGCGACACGCGCTGCGCTTGTAAACCTTGGAATCCTTTGAAGAAGCAAAACGCGTGCGTAAACGATGGGCACGCCGGGTCGCGTTCAACAATCGCCTCTAAGTCACGTCTCGCCGCGGCCGCGATCGATCCAGTGCCTGGACCTTTACATTCATCTTTCCCATTCCCACCACCATTCGTTTCATTTATCGCATCCATGATTAAATCATTCCATTGTCCCGCCATAATCGTCGCGCTCGCGAGCTTGGACGCGAGCAAGAACCCCAACGCGCGTTCGAAGCTCGGTTGGTTCAATATCGTGGCGTAAATAAATCCCCCCATGAGCGGTTCCTTATCCACCAACGCTTGCGCTCCAGCGCGCAGGGACGACCATATCTGATCCTCGCTCGCGCCCTTCGTAGTGCTCGTCATGGCGCGCGTTGTTCGCCCCGACACCCGCTCGACGCTTTCTGACGAGGTGAATCGACCTCCGTCGTCGTCGTCGTCGTCGTCGTCGGGCGCCGATTGACAATGGATGGCGAATCGATCGATCGATGCGTCGCCTCTACCGTCGCCTCTACCGTCGCCTTCGGCGTTGGCGTCGCGAATAAATACCTCCACCGACGCAATGCGGTGCGCAATGCGGTGCACAGGCGGACGCACGACACCGACGACGAAGTGGATAAAGCGGCGGCGTGGGCGTGGTGCGCGCGCCATATTCGACGACGCGGACGACGACGACGATGACGACGATGACGACGATGACGACGATGACGACGA
>Ga0181563_10000707_pt1 | contig 32433 bp, 22 predicted proteins | sample 011ome_25_FD_133759 | JGI IMG/M metagenome (GOLD analysis project Ga0181563, IMG submission 133759) | Coastal salt marsh microbial communities from the Groves Creek Marsh, Skidaway Island, Georgia - 011512CT metaG (megahit assembly) | ecosystem: Environmental > Aquatic > Marine > Intertidal...
GATGGTGCACGCGATTCGGTTCAGCAAATTGCGATTGGAAATTATGAGAAGGTTGATGCTCTACTCGAGAACAAGAAGCCTTTTGCTGGTGAGGCTGAGTCCGCATTTGTCAAAATGCTTGAAGCAGTTGCGCAAAATCAAATCGACGAAGCTGAACGCTATGGAATTCAAGCGATTGAACTTGGATTGCCTCCCGAACGCATCTTGGTGGGGCCTCGCGAATTGATGGACCGATTGCCTGATGGTTCAGCATTAAAGCGTTTAGCCTCGAAACAAGTCACGTCAAAATTAGTGCACGGACCAATGGTGGGGTCGATGACCGATGGGTCTGCAGCGATTTGGCTCCGAACCCTAGGTGATGCTGAGGTTGTAATTCATTGCGTTGAGACAGGCCAGAAAGTTACGGCGACAACCAATCGAGACAAGGACTGGACAGCGATCTTAACGCTGTCCGATCTAGCTCCAGAAACTCAGTATCACTATCACATTGAGGTGAATGGTCAGAAGTGTGTGAGCTCGAAATTCAGTACTTATCACCAAGAAGGAAATCCCGGCATCTTCAAAGTTGGTTTTGGAGGTGGAGCAGGCTACGTGCCTGAATGGGAGCGAATGTGGGATACTGTGTTGGAGCGGGAGCCGAACGCATTTTTGATGATGGGTGATAATGTTTACATTGATCAGCCCGAACAATCACTGACGCAGCGGTATTGTTACTATCGGAGGCAATCACGACCCGAGTGGCGAAGGTTTACCGCCAAAACTTCAATCTACTCAATCTGGGATGATCACGATTTTGCGACCAATGATTGCGTGCCCGGACCAGAGATCGACCAGCCCCAGTGGAAGCGTCCAGTTTGGGAGATCTTCAAACAGAACTGGGTGAATCCCGCTTACGGCGGTGGCGTGGAGCAACCGGGGTGTTGGTACGATTTTCATGTTGGAGATGTCCACTTCATCATGCTTGACGGTCGCTATTATCGCGACCTGAAAGGCGGTTCGATGCTCGGTCCCGTTCAGAAAAAGTGGTTGCTAAGCACACTCAAGGAGTCTACCGCAGCGTTTAAAGTGATCGCATCACCTGTGCCATTTACTGTTGGAATCAAAAAGGGTAGCCGGGATCCATGGGATGGATTTCCCGAAGAACGCGCCGAGATTTTTGATTGGATTCAGAACCAGAGAATTGAGGGCGTGTTCTTGATTGCAGCGGATCGGCACCGTACGGATCTTCGTAGGAATCCAAGACCAGGAGCTTATGACTTGTATGAGTTCGAGAGCTCACGGCTCACCAATCACCACACGCATCCGGTCGTCAAGACGGAAGGCTTGGTCTGGGGTTATAATGAAACCTGCTCATTTGGTCTGATGACCTTTGATACCACTAAGAGTGATCCACAGGTTACTTTCGAATGTATCGATATCGAGGGTGAAACCAAATACGAATACACTCTCAAGCTGAGTCAATTGCAGTTTGACTAAGGAGCGAAGCATCACGGTCCATCTTAGATCGCAAGCGGCCGCTTGATCTTAGTTCGATGAAGGCTTGTCTTCTTGAGCCAAGCTGACAGCTACAATTTCCTTGTCGTTTCGAGCAAATAGAGTTTTCTGAGCGTAAGCTGGGTGACTCCAAACAACCGAGCGACCAAAACATTCTGATGTGGGTTCTAGGACGTGGAAGCGGCCCTTTTCTTGGTATTCCTCAGCAGACAACTCGGCGATGATTAGATCGCCCGATTCACTCATCAGAAAATAACGATTGCTGTCGCCTACTCGAGTGATGAACGCCGTACCATGACGAATGTAACGCGTTTCATCTGGCTTGGTCGGTTGGAAGGTCGTCCAAAGTTGCGATCCATTCTGTGCATCAACTGCAACAAGATTTCCATCGTTACAGTCGGTTCCGTAAACGACTCCGTTTACAAAAAGAGGTGTTGAGTTAGCACAGTGGACTGCGTTCTTGGGTTCGCCTCGCCAGAGTTCTTGAACTTGTGGTTTTCCATTGTTGGTGAGTTGCAGCATGACCGCCTCCGTGCGAATGCTACTTGCAAACATGCGGTTGCCTTCTACCACGGGGCTGGCGATCGACATTTCGTAGTCTGGCTGAATTGGAATGGTCCAGAATATGGCTCCATTATTTGGATTAAGACTGGAAACTCCGTTTGGGTGAAAACAAATTAACTGTGGTTGTTGATCGATAGAGATCAAAGTGAGTGGACAGTAGCTCGATTTGGCATCGAGCGATTTCCAACGCACTTCTCCGGTGTTTTTGTCAAAGGCAACCACGCCCTGCCCCGTACCGCCAACTGCGGTGTACAACAAGTCATTCACAATCAGCGGGTGCGAGGCAAAACCCCAAAGCGGAGCTTCGATGCCAAATCTTTCTTTTAAATTGAAATGCCATAGCAACGTTCCGTCGTCAACACGAAGGCATCGAAGGTCACCCTCAGCGCCGAGGGTGTAAATGTTTTTGCCGTCAATGGTAGGAGTGCATCGCGGCCCCGCTGGGTAAGAAATGCTGTAGTTGCATTCATAGGTATGTTGCCAAAGTATTTCTCCTGACGAGCCGTTGAATGCAGTGATCCTCTCACTTCCTTGAACGCTTGCACGCTCACCCGGATCATTAAATGCATCGCCCGATTGTTTTTCGTAGTCAAAGACAAAGACTCGGTTTTCTGATACCGACGGCCCCGCATAACCCGAGCCGATCGCTTTTCTCCATTTTACGCGCAAACCTTCGGATGTGATCTCGTTGATAATTCCCGTTTCACGGTAGACGCCATCTCGGTTATCCCCCATCCAGCCCTTCCAGTCATCTGCGACGACAGGGCAACAAAACAGGAATAACAAGGCAACCGATCTAAGTCGTCGCAATAGAAATAGGTAATCGATCATCAATGCGTCTCCATTTGACCCAATTTGCTGTCGGTCTGAGATCAATAGTTCGAAAGTCAAGGATTTCGATGGGGTGTTTTCTGTCTTATGACGTTTCATGTTTCAGAAGTGCAGGCAATAATTTCTTGTCCCACAATGGTGAAAGTTTAGCGGTGCGGTCGGTCATGCGGGAGATGACACCATAAAAAGGGTCGTTGCTTTAGACGCAATTGATTGGATAGAACCTCATGTTCCGACTTATACTCATGAGACACGCGGACAGCGAATGGGCTCGCGCAGGCCAATCGGACTATGATCGCTCACTCAGTGCAGACGGTGTCAAAGGTATTCCCGCAGTGGCAAAATGGATGTCTGGTAGCGACTATGTACCAAGTATTATCTTGGCTTCGGGGGCTACTCGAACTCGACAAACTGCCAATGTATTGATTCAGCAATGGGATAAAAAACCTGTGCTGATCACGACCGACGATTTATATCTAGCTGGTCCCGAAACCATCGAGCGGGTGATTCACCGAGATAGTTGCGATCTTCACTCACTGATGTTGATCGGTCACAATCCTGGACTCTCGTACCTTGCTTCGGCGTTAGCAGATCAGGTCATTCAAATGCCCACCGCTGGTGTCATGGTCTTTGATGTGTCCGTGGATCGATGGAGTGATTTTCGGATCGGCAGCGATGTGAGATTGGTTGATTCTACAAACTCGAATCAGTTCAGGTGAAAATGGACTTTCTCATGTCAAGTCTTTTGCTTCTCGCTTTTTTGGTGGGGCATTTTGGTTTGTGGATTGCAATCTACAACCGGATCAACGCGTTTGACCTTCCCAGGCGTCTCACCAAGCCGTTGATGAAGTTGCTATTGCTCTTGGCCGTCTTGTTTCCTCTTTACCTTTTTTGGTGCTCTGGAACGGCGCTCGGCTTACCGTCGTTGTGCAACGGGAGGGATTTTTTCAGGGGTGGTGTCGTCGAGTTTTATTTTTTCTTTGTGCTCTCAAGTTATCTATGGCTGGGAATTCCTTGGTTATCAGCTAGGCCGATTTTAGGGATTGGCTGGTTGCATTTGAAAATCCGAACGGAAGTGAGGGACTTGGCTGAGGAACTGGAAATACCACTTCCGTTAACTCGCCGATGTGCATTGTTTTCCAAGTTGCCGCTTAATCAAATTTTCGATCTGGCAGTGGAGTACATTGAGTTACCCGTACGGGATTTGCCTGATGAATTAGATGGCTATCGGATCGCGCACCTTTCAGACATTCATTTGACAGGTGACGTGTCCCCGAGATACACCAGTCGTGTGATTGAGTTGGCGAACCAATGGAACCCCGAGTTATTCGCTTTAACGGGTGATTTGGTTGATTCTGAGGTCTGCATCGACTGGCTTCAAGATGCTTTAGGTCAAGCCAAAGCCGCAGATGGGGCTTACTTTATTCTTGGTAACCATGACGCACGAATGGCTGGGACGCAGCCTATTCGAGACAAGATGGTTCAAGCCGGATGGTTTGATCTAGGTGGCAAGAAAGTTGCCGCAAGGCTTCGGCAGCATCTTGTCACTCTTGTGGGTAATGAGGCTCCATGGTTGAAAAAGCCTCCTCAATTGCAGAGCGATGATCCATTGTTTCGATTGATGTTAAGCCATAGCCCCGATCAGATTGCGTGGGCCCGAAGCAATGGAGTTCAGTTGATGCTGGCGGGGCATACCCACGGAGGACAGGGTCGTTTGCCACTGGCTGGACCCATCCTTAGTCCAAGTCGCTATGGAAGTCGGTACGCATCGGGGCAATTTGATCGGAACCCTACAACCCTTCATGTGACCCGCGGGCTTTCGGGAACGCGTCTGATGAGGATTAATTGTCGGCCCGAATTATCCCTGCTGACACTCCGCCAGATGTGAACACCCATCCACTCCAGCCGATCGATTCACTGATTCATCAAAAAGAATGGCGCGAGGTTTCTCTGTTTCGAATTCTTGCGTACTTATAACCGGGGATAAAGAAACACAATGCGGAGATGAGTCCGAAGATCAAGTGTCCGTATTGTGGCAAAAGAGCCATTGCAATTGCAGTTGCCAAAAGTGCGGTTGCTTGAAGATAGAAAACACCGTGGAACATGCTTGCCTTGATCACAAACACCATAGCGCTGATGACGCCGAGCAATGGCGAGAATGTGAGAACGGGGAGTTTTAAAATTGCTTCGATTGGGAATAGCATCGCAATCGCTACCATGCTTGCGCCCCAAACATGGGCGACTTGTCGTTCAATGAAAGTAACAGGCCCTATACGTCGACGTATCTTCCAGAATACGGCCGCCCAGGCGCCCAAGCCAAGCGTCCACACAGCACCGTAAATCCATCTTTCCGAAAAGCCGTTTGAACTCAGAGTCCAAGTTAGCAGGCCGGCAACAAGAAGAACCATGGAGTGCCAGATCCAAAGATTTCCCCAGTTCTCTAGGACTCCCGCATGATGCGTTTCGCGAAACATTCTCGCGATCACCTGATTAAACCTGCCACTACTCGCATTCACTTTTTCATCAGCGAGGTAGGCTTCAAGATCTTCTGCTAACGCCTCAGCGGTTTCGTAACGTAAGTCGATCGGTTTTTGTAAGCAGCGGATGGTGATCATTTCCAGATCACGGTCCAATCGAGGTCGAAGAGCTCGCGGCGCAATGGGGTCCTGTTCGATGACCTGCATAACAAGGTCCATCGGAGTATCCGCTAGAAACGGGTTCCGACCTGTTAACGCAAAGTAGAGCACGCAACCGAGCGAATAAATATCGCTTGCCGGTCCAACGAGGTGCGTTCGACCGCTGGCCTGTTCGGGTGACATGTAGGCCGGTGTGCCGAGTAACGCTCCGCTACGCGTTGCATCCATTGGACTATCGGCGTGCTTGGCAAGTCCAAAGTCAGTTACCAAGGGTGTGCCATCGAGCGACATCAAGATGTTGCTTGGCTTTAGATCTCGATGCAAAACTCCTTGCTGATGGGCGTATCCGATGGCTCTTGCGATTTTGGCGACCAGCTTTGCCGCTTCTCGTTGTCGAAGTGGTTGTCCGTTTACTTGTTCGGAAAGAGTTGGTCCATCGATTAACTTCATGCTAAAGAACGCCCGACCTTCGATATCACCCGCTTCGTACACGGGTACGATATTCGGATGTTCCAGTTTCGCCGTTGCTCTGGCCTCGGAAAGAAACCGACTGATGTCAGTGGTACTGGCTAAACGTCCCCGCAAAATCATCTTTACCGCGACGGTACGATTAAGACTGATTTGTCTCGCTCGAAAGACAACCCCCATACCTCCACGACCGATTTCCTCTTCGAGTCGATAGTCACCAATTTCCACCGGTAACCTGAGGCTTCGCCACCGACTCTCGGGCTCGGGTGAAGTGATTCCTTCATCGAGGGACGCTCCTGCTGTATCGGTCACAAGCATCGTTCCGAAGAGACGGCGAAGCTCATTTTCTAAATCAGGATGCTCGTGGTACATGGACTGTAAATCCATCAGATCTCCACGACAGACAGCGTCAGCCGCTTCCGAAAGAATATCGGCTAATCGTTGCTCTCTCTCCTCACTCGGTTCGACACTCAAGCGACTCACTAGAGATCCTCTCGTTCCATAGCCGCAACTGGGGTGTCTTCAAGTAGCGTTCTCAGGAGTCGTAGAGCTCGTAGATAACGCATACTCGCTGCAGGTGGGTTGAGGTTTAGCAGTTCGGCAATTTCATGGTTCGACAAATGCTCGTAATGACGCATCAAGATAATTTCTCGATCTTGATCGTTGAGCTGCTGGATTACCGCCTCCACTTTCAATGCAATCTCTCTCTGAGCTGCCGCCGTAGCCGGGGTCATTTCGGGATCACAAATTTGTGCGCTGAACTCGACGGTAGAAGGATCTGGACCAGCCAAGGCACTCATGGGACGCTCACGATCCATGTTGCGTTTTGCGCTGACACGATGTCTGCGGTAGGTATCAATGATGCGGTCCCACGCAATTTGACGCATCCATAAATGAAAGGCCATCACGGGATCATTCAAGTATTTATTGAGTCGCCCGCTGGCTTCGACCAGAACATCCTGAACCACGTCGCTCACGTCGATTCTTTGCTGAACTTTCCGGTCCAGACGCATCTCCACCAGCCTACGCACGGGCCCTCGATGCTCCTCAAGAAGTCGATTGACTGCCTGGTCGTCCCCATTGCGAGCTGCATCAAGCAGCGTTTGCGTTTGATCTTGGGGTGGCCACATTGACTTTGCCAGTTCCGAGGAGGGGGAGCTCCGCAGCCGCTACGCGGAGATGACCGGCACACAACCCAGCCGAATGTATGGTAGCGACAAGGGAATCCCTTGCCCTAGTTTGAAAGATTTACCGGCTCTTTTCGCCTCTTGCGGGAAAAATTTGATCAGAGGATTCGCCCAAGGGAGAGAAAGCTTTGATCGATGCGTGGGGGTTGCAACTGGATTTCCATCAATACGGTGCAGCCGCACCATCAATACGGTGCAGCCGCACAACGGGAGGGCCTTTGACCAAAAAGGCTAGGGTGGCTAGTGGCGGATCGGGCAGCGGTGAATCTAGCGTTGGTGAGTTGAGCCTGCCCACCAAACATCTGCTCCGATCAAATCTTGATCCGCATTACCGTGGCCACGCAATTCTCGAGTTGCCAGATGTGACATCCAGTCGTTAATGGTGATCTCGTCGAGCCACGCTCAAGTTCGCAAGGTTCCCAAGGCGTTCGGTTTGATGGAGGTGGCAGTTACGTGGACAAAAAAAGAGGGCATTGCGATTCGCAACACCCTCGTGTCATGGACAATCAAAATCAATCACTTTCGTCGGTTATTTGATCTCGCGGATTTTGATGTTTTTGAATCGAACCGTCATGGGTGGCCCTTGGTGGATTTGCAAAGCGATCACTCCGTCTTTCGCTGCTTTGTCTTCTTGATGATCAATCACTTCGGCAGTCATCGTGCCATTAATGAAGTGTTGTAGGTGAATTCCGTCGGCGACAACGCGGAAATCGTTCCATTCTCCTGGGTGGATAGCAGATGCGAGTCCAGCTTCATCCCCGAATTGACTTGCTTCCTTCGCACCATCTGCACCGATTGTGACTTTCTGTCCACGTCGAGCGAGGATGCCACGTCCTTTTTCTTCGTAAAGAATCCCTGCGTAGTTATTTCCAAAATCAATATCTGCCTGATAGCCGCTTACGACGAAATCCTTTTCGTTTACCACTCGGCTTCGGTACTGAATCCCGGAGTTTCCCGATTCTATTTTGAATTGCGCAGTGAGCTCAAAGTTATCAGGAGTACCGCCTTTCCAGATCAGGAACGTATTGCCTTTGATTGGTTTTTCGGCCGTCGTTCGTCCAACGATTTCTCCATTTTCAGCAGACCAGAGATCAGAACGACCCTCCCATGCACTTAGATCCCCACCGTCGTACAGCACCGTGACATCTGATTCCGCTGGTTTTTCAGCCAGAAGCGTCGAGGTGGCAAGGCAGAGGGCAAGTGACAGTCCGGTAAAGATTCTCATGGATGGATTTCTCCGAGGGTAGGTTGTGGGGGGGGTAAAGACGATGCACGGTGTGGCAATCGTCTGACGCGATCTCAAGTTGCATCACCCATCATGATTAAACACTCACTGGTGAGAATGACGCATCGAGGTAGTCTTTGCTGTTTCGGTGTCTTGATTGGTTAGATCCCGTTACCGCAACGATATCTTACTCAATTCCGATCCCATTCGGTGTGGCCCAATAGCCACCACGTGAATGATCAAACAGGAGTTTTTCACCAAATCGATCTTGGCTGAACCCAGTCGATTGGCTCCAAACTTGCTGACCCTTCAAAAAGGTCGCAATCGGCCACCCGGTAAGGGTTTCACCATGCCAAGGTGACCAGCGAGATTTGGTGTGTTGATTTTCATCGAGAATGGTGCGTTTTTCTTCCAGATTGACCAGTACGAGGTCTGCGTCATAGCCAATTTCAATTCGGCCTTTTCCCACAATCCCCCAAATTCTTGCCGGAGCATCCGACATCCAGCTCGCCACTTGATTGAGGGTGCAAAGACCGAGTGATACCTGATTCAAAAATAACGCGAGGCTATTTTCTACTGCCGGTAGTCCTGAGGGGCTCTGTGGGTAGGGCTGTGATTTTTCTTCGAGCGTATGCGGAGCATGATCGGTGGCAATTGCTTGAATCGTGTTATCAAGAAGAGCATTCCAAAGGGCCCGATTATCCGCTTTCGATTTGATCGACGGATTCATTTGAATCCGGCTGCCTAGGCGATCGTAGTCATCAACATTAAAAAAGAGATGATGGGGGCAAACCTCTGCTGTGATGTAAGGCGATTGGTTTGCAATGATCGGTAATTCGGCTGCCGTTGAAACATGCAAGACGTGGAATCGATGTTGATGCCGATTCGCCAAATCAATTGCTCTTGTCGTTGCAATCACTGCAGCTTTTTCGTCTCGGATACGTGAATGATCACGAAGGTCGCTCGTACCACTTAATCGTGCTGCATTTTCTCGGACCGTGGTTTCGTCTTCACAATGAGCACAGATTGGCAATGTGGTTTCTGCGAAAATCCTTTCCAAGGCTTCTTGTTCGTCGACCAATAAGTTGCCCGTGCTACTACCGATGAAAATTTTGATTCCGGGGACATTACCCGCTTGGTTTAGTTCATCGACGTTGTCGGGAGTTGCACCTATGTAGAAACCGTAGTGCACGTGAGATTTCTGAGCTGCTATCGCGTCCTTCGCCTTAACTCCATCAGCGGTGACCGCGGGCGGTTTTGTGTTCGGCATCTCGAGGAACGCGGTAGTTCCGCCCGCAGCGCAGGCACGCGAGGCGGTGTAGAGTTCTTCTTTGTGCGTGAGACCGGGTTCACGAAAATGAACTTGGTCATCGATCACTCCCGGTAGCAGGTGCTTTTCGTCACACTCAACCACGCAATCTGCTGATGAAAGAGGATTCGCATCAATTTCAATAATCTTGCCGTTCTCAACCAGCAGCGAGCATTCCCGAATCTCGTTTGGAAGGACAACGGATGCGTTTCTGAAAAGAGTTTTCGTCGATGGTTGGCTCATAGGATCCTCGGAGGTTTTGAGTTCCTTCGTAAGATACCTGATCTCAACATGTTTGAGAAACCGCACCGATGCATCGGCGCTAGGGTGTCTGCAAAGAATGATTGACTGCGAATCATTGACTACTGCGATTCATTGCTCGACGAAATGCATTGAATGCATCACGGTAGGCCGCAGGTACCGGTGGCGAATAGCCGGAGTCTTTGATCGAGCGCAGTGAATCCGTGGTTTCTTTTGTTTTTGAAGAAGTCGCAGAAGGATCTTTTAAACCCAGGCTTCGCAGTGTCTCTATGAGTTCCTCGTTTCCGCTTTCTCCATCAGTTTTGGGCAATTCTCTGATACGATTCCATCGGTCGACAAAAGAGCGTAGCTCTTCTTCGCTCCACTGTAGTTGATCTAAAAGATCTTGATTGGGTTGATCACGATTTTGTTCTAGGTAGTCAAGAACTAGGTCGGTCGCTCGCTTTGCATAATCAACGTTCACTTCATCGGGTGGTTGAAGATTTTCCAGTGATCCGTCGCCGAAAATCTCATCACCATTACTGGGGGATGCGTCGGATTGCTCCGAGGAAGTTTCACTTTCCGGTTTCGCAGTGAGGTCAGCGCTGGGATCATTGCCGCTATTGGTGTTGGCCGTTTGGTTATTCTCAACCCCAGTTTCTTCACTGGGTTGGGAGTCTTGGTCTTGCGGATCTTGTGCGTTTTCGCCGGAGGCTTCGCTCTGGTTCGTTGGATTCCCTGCCGATTCGGCATTCGCAGCACCATCTTGTGATGCGGCGGCCTCCGACACTTTTTCGTTCCCCAATGGGTTCGAGCTGGAATCTGACTCGCCTTTGCCTGGATCGTCGGATGTTTCTTGGTTGTCCGCAGCGTTGGTTTCTGGAGAACCCTGCGGCGGACTCTCTCCGCTTCCCTGAGGGTCGGCGGAGGGCTTCGACGTGTTTTCTGATTCTCCTTGGCCTTTCGACCCGGAGTCGTCTTGCTTATCGTCTTGAGAATCCGGTGATGATTCTGTGTCTTGTGTTGAGTTGCGGTTTTCTGGATTGTCATTTTGATCCTGTGATCCGCTTTCTCCTGAAGAAGAACTTTGGTTTTGACTCTTTAGGTCATTCTCAGATGATGAACCACCCGTTTGTGATTGATTCGCCGATTCCTGCTGTTGATCCATGAATTCCCGAATCCGTTCAAACGCTTCTCCATCGTGCCCTGGTTTATTTCGCTGCCCAGGTGTTGGTTGTTTGGTGTTTGGATTGACTGCAGAGTTTGTATTAGAGCCACTTTGATCCATCTGATTATCAACTGAATTGCCACCCGCTTCTTTTCCGTTTTCTTGGGAACGGGCTTGATTCGAATCCGTTGAGTGATCCTCGGCATTTGAACCTGATTGAGCATCACGATGATCGTCTGGTTCGATGTCCTCTGAGGAATTAGCATCGGAATTCGAATCACCTGAATTCGAATGGTCCTGACTTGGTCCATTGGAGTTCGGTTGATTGGTATGGTTGCTTTTAACGTCAGATGACTCTGCGCCTGAGTCACTTTGTGAATTACCAGTTGGCTGATCGGTTGCCGAATTACCCGCTTCTTGATCGCCATTTGACTCACTGTCGCTCATCTCGCCGTCTGGCGGAGACGCGTTTCCCGCGTTTTCTTGCTCAGGGCCGTTTGATGGATTTGCCCTGCTGTTGCCATCAGTGTCAGATGTTTTGTTGCCAGACTGATTGTTATTTGATTCTGCTGACCCGCTTCCCGAGGAATCATTTGATGAGTTCTCACTCTCATTGGGCATACTAGAGCTGGAAGATCCGGTGTCCCCTTGATTCTCTCCCTGCTGTGTTGACGTCGTTTCGGCGCCACCCGATCCGCCGGAGCCAGCACCATCCGAGCTCTGATCTTCCTGTGATGCAGTTGTTGAATCCGTTGCTTGTTTTGGGTCTGGAGTAGAGACTCCGTCTGCGGTCGGATCATCGGCGGATGGAAGTGTGCTCGGCGAAGTGATTTTCAACACCGCAGAATCGGTTCGAACGACGTTTGCCTGTAACGGATCTCCCTCGCCCCCAGATCGGTTATCGGATGCAATCCCGATCAGTTCAACGGTATCTCCGATCCGAAGTTTTAATTCTTCAGGGCGAATGGGAATGCTAACGACTTGGCGACCCAATTTGCCATCGATGCTTTCCCACAGAACGGGCACCAGTTTGCGATTGTTCCCATAGCGAATCTCAAGCTCAATCTTGCTGAGTCCAAAGTCGGGATCCGAAGCGTGCAATTCAACAAGTTGTTGTGCATTGATCGGAAGGTCCTTCGGTGACTGACTCGGAATCGTGATATTAATTTCCGGTGGTAGATCATTGATAATCTCAATTGGGTAGACAATTGGATCGATGTTCTGCTGGTTGATGTCGTCCCAGACTAAGATTCGGTAAGCACTCTTGGTTTGAAGTCCGGTCCCTTCGGAAAATGATCGAAGTTTGAACTTCGTGACAAGCTGAGTTCCAGATGAATCGATCTCCATTTCTTGCACGCCGGCAGTGGCTTGAATTCGATCGCCGACAAGATCAGGATTGAATTCAATTTTTGCTCGTTGAATCGAACGGTTGACCTTGGCATGAACGACCACGTTGGTGCCTTCAATAGCGCGAATCACACCGACGGAGTTAGAGAAACTGCCCAACTTGGTGTAAGCCGGTGTTTCGTATTCAACTCGATCAATCGCCACGACCGGGATATCTCGAACGGATAGTTTGAAGGGGCCAGCCTTAGCGTCACCCGCCGTGATTTGATAATCGATCGATCCAATTGCTGTGTAGGGAATCCGTAGAGTGCCAACATATCGATCCACTGCGGAGTCATAAGAGAGATTGAGTGCCTGCTGACCTTCGGCTGAGTTCCATTGGCAGGTGATAAGCTCGTCCGCATACGCGCCAAGAATATGAGCGGAAATATCAACTTCTTGTCCGGCAGTTACCTCAGCGTTGCCGGGTAGGATCTGTTCAATTTGCACTCTCTGAGGCGCGGCAATATCAGCTAACGGCGCACCGAGTCGAAGCATCGCTTGCACGCTACTCTTGGGTGATGCCAGTACGTACGTTACTAGGATCGCAAGGCTGGCAATGGCGGCGATCCACCAATTCACGGTTCCTAGTGCTTCGGAAGGAAGTGAATCATGTTGCCGAAGTTGTTTTCCTGACTCTGCTCCGAGGCTTCGAAGCACATTGCTTTGTAAATGATCGTTGGTTGATTGTTCGCGAAGTGTTAAGTAGCTAAGAATTGATTGACGAGAGTTCGGTAAGTCTTGTTCCAATGCTTTCGCCGCATAGGCCGGATCGACGGAGCTTCGAAGGACCGGTAGCAGGCGTTGCCACACATAGGTTGCCGCGAGTGCAGTGGTGGCAAGAAACGCGATTGATCTGAAAATGGGGCCTGGCGAGTAGATCCACTGATCAAGCACTAGCCAGCAGAGTGCCAATGCATTGAAGCCTAGTAATAAAGCCAAAAGACGGCGGATTAACTCGGCTCTCCAGAGGGCTCGGCAAGATTCATCGATTCTTGCGTCAATGAAATCGTCAAATTGGTGACGACGCTGACCACCTCGCTCACTCTGTAGTTGTCCCGAATTTAACTCGCTCATTCGGTCGTGTGGTGAAACAATCGACATGGGAGTGTTCGCGATCGGTGTTTAAGTGAGATCTCTCAGTATAGTTCTAAATCAGGGCATCGGGTTGTCGTCTTTGGTGAGTTTCACAGCGGTTGTGGAATATGCTGCAATCACTAACCTTCAGATATACCTTGGATGGCCGTATTGAGACTTCTGGGTTATCGGCACTCATCGACCACCCACGACCCAAAAAGTGCTCCTCATCACCGGAAATCCTTTGGCCGCTAATGCAGACCTTTTGACTGGGTGGCTAGCAACCATTATTTCTGAATTGAAGCAAAGTTCTCGTAAGAATGATTGCAACGTGCTCCGTGTCCTGCAGTGATGCCGGTAGGAGATTGTGACTGGCTCTTGGATGGGGGAGCGTGGGTTGAAGAGCCTGATTTTTATAAGGAAAAATTTTGCAGGAGAAACAAAGAAATCAATCTGCGAGATTGTCTCTTTCCCCACATTGCACTGCCTGATGTGATTTGAGTTTCATGGCCACTGAATTGACTCGCGTCGAGGATTTTTTTGTCTTCCGGAGGTCGAAAACTTCGATTCAGCTAAGCGGGAAAAAATCCCTCAATTTCACGGCATATTGGTTTAGCATTTTGAATAACGCAATCATCGCAATATCGGGAAACCAACTTGATTTTTCACCCACCTACACTGTCCAGTATTCGGCGTGCGGATTAGTCTGCTAAACTGAAAGTTCACCTGAGAAAAAGTTCTTTTATTGAAAATATCATGAGATATGCATTTCGTTTGGCGGAGTTGCTTGGGCATACTCCGGATCGTCGAAAACGACCTGGCACGATCAAATCAATTGTCGAGCACACGGGACTTGATAGGCATCAAGTGGCATCGTTATTGAAAAACGAAGCGAAATATATCCCGCTCGATGCATTATCGCGAATCTGCGACTACCTGATCGATCATGGGTACGCAACTGCCGACCAACTACCGGGCACGCTATTCGCCGTGAACGCTGAGAATTTTTGGGAATTATTGGCGCGACGCGGTGAAATCGAAATCGTTCTCGGGGTTCGACAAGCGCCAGCAAGTCAATCAGCGGATAACGCAACCGTTGTTGCGAGCGACGCAGTTCTATTCGGTGAACTGCTCAATGGTGTGTCGACTTTGGGTGGTGTCGCAAAGCATCAAGGTGCGAGTGATGAAGAAGATGGCAAGCCTCTGCATGCTCCAATGCCCGATCGAATTCAGCAGTCGTTGGTGTGGAGTCCAGGTGAAGTTTCATTGGAGGATGCACGGGCGCGAGCTAGTGAGGTCTTTGAGGGATTTGTGGACGCTCAGGGTGATCGCGGCATGGTCTGCATCGGAAGCGTCAAGAGTAATCCAGTGGTGGAGCTTTTATTCGCCGACGCATTCGGCTGCACTCCGTTTGTAACGGAAGATGATGTGGATGATGTGTCGGCTCGATCCTGCCCGTTCTTTTTGCGATATCGTGACAGCGATCCCAAGCCCGATGGTGCTTCTGCTGGCACAAGACTGAGCAAAAACGAAGATGCCCCCGAGCCTGGTTTCTACTATGAAAAAGATGACGGTACCTGGGCGTACGCTGGCGGTAAGAACCAAGATACAGCACTTGTGTTCTATCTCTTCCGAGAGGCTTTAGGTCGACTTGATATGGTTCTCAGTGGATTCTCTGGGCGAGCCACTCGTCTCCTCGCAAAGACCTTAGCGATACGAGGAGAGGAGTTTTGGCCACCGGTCTACGAGGAAGGCGGTTTGCAGATAGGTGCCTACCTTGTTCAGTATGAGAATACTGACACAAAGCCAAGTCGAGATGATTTACTGTTCAATGCGGGCGGCGCTGTTAAGATCATGCCACTGCCTCGAACAGCAATCGCACGTCGAATGGCGCGTCGCTAGCTCGAAGTCGACAATACTTTTGATTATCGCGGAAGCTTCATGGACAAATTCGCGATACAGTGGATGCTTCTCGGGATTGGTTCTCGGTTTTTCTCGCTTCCGGCTCGACCCGGTTTTCCAGTCTTATCGAGCGGGTTGCCAAGTTTCATCAAAGAACCCGTCACGAACGACTTTGCCAGCGAAAATACCATCGTCCTGTTGATCCGTCCGAAGAATCGCCCAGTCGGGTAGCATCGCTATTTGGCGAGAGTTACTGACGTTCGAGAATTCTCTGAAGGTCATCCCGCTATTAATGACCAAGTATTTTTGCTGATTTTTTGGGTTTGGATAACACATCACAAGCACATGATTTTGGCTATCGAATGTGTCAGATTGAACGCTCAAATCGACCTCGTTCCACTGGAACGGTAAGCTCGACTGGATTGTTTTCAAATAGAGATTGCTCGAAAAGTCACCAAAGCAAATCAAGTGGTTGTTTTCGATCATTGATTCCGTAAGATCCTTGTCCATGACGACGCGAACCTCGCCCCGCATCAGTGTTTGCCATCGATGCTTCGCATACTCAATTTCCTTTTCAATCCACTTCTGTATCGCTTCATTTGCTGCTGGTTGACTCGGCATGACAAAGAGAAATCGATCGCAAAAGGCATCATCAATCGGTCCCTGTAAACCTGGTTGTTTTCGAAGTGGGGAGTTGGAGGGATCGACTTGCTTCCATCGATCTGCTCGATGAAATTCCACCATCAGCTTTCCGAGGTTCGTGTTCATTTGAAACTCAATCGGCTCTCCGTCGATTGTGACGGTGAACTCCGTATTCGTTCCTTCGCGAGGGACTTTTGTGAGATCGATTTTTAAACGAGTGATACCCGATGTTGTAATCGTGATTTGATCTTCGTCACTCACTTTCGCTTGAACTCGACCGGGCCTCCAGTGTTCTTCGAGTCCAGTGATTTCGAACCAATCAGCCTTTGAATAGCGAAGGGTATAGGTTGTGAAATCAATGTGAGATCTGCGAGTGTTGTTGGTATCAGAGGCGTGTTCCTCAAGCATTCTGTCAATCGTTTGCGCGCTTGCAGCATCGATTTTGTGTCCCATTTTTTCACCAACGACGTAATCAAGTTGGATATCCATTTTGCCCGCTTGCTGGATCACTCGATCCGCGGCTTGACGCTGTTTGTCAATTTCGCCGCTGTACGCGATCGTTGAGCGATGGCGCAAGTTGCCGACCCAAGGCAACACGTCATACCAATTCAATAGTTTTTCTCGAGTGGGAGTCATGGGAAACGGTGTCGAATCGACCCAGCCTTGGTACACCAGTGTGTCAACAAACCCAGCACCGGGATTTGCGGCAAACCAACGACCCGGATCATGCACCGCTAGGTGCCAGCATCCAGCGCCGCCCATCGAGAATCCACGAATCGCTATTTTCCTTGAATCGATATCAACGATCTGCGAGACGTGTTGCATGACCTCGTATACATCGGTTTCCCCCGCAAATTTAAAGGCATTGCAGTGACGGCCAAAGGGATGAAGGACAATAGTATCTTTCGGGGCATATTGGCCGACTTTGGTTCTTCGTTCTGTTAGAAATGCAATTTCGGTTTGAGTATCGCCTCGGCCATGCAACCAGACATCCATTCGAGAGGACATGGGGGCGTTGATTGTAAAAGCCGTTGGCAGCACAATTCCGTAAGGTTGGACGGAGTCATCGATTCTTGAACGGTATCCGCCGATCAACGTCTGAGGAGAATCAATCTTATTGGGGTCAAATCCGAGTAGTTCGATCCCTCGAAAGCCCTTGGCAACCGCTTCAAGTCGTCTTTCCGCTTCATCTAAGAGTGAATTAGCGTCCGCGACTTGTCGTTCGCGGTAGAAACCATCCAAGCGAAGTGCGAGATCGACGGCGCGTATCAATACTTGAACATCCGGTAGCCATTGCTGAGCCTCTCCAACACTTTTCGCTAACAGATCTCCCCGAACGGAAAGATCTTTGACTCGGCTGGCAAGTTGCTGGCGAGCGGCACTCTTAATCTCAATTCCCGCGGGTGGTAACTGTTTGTACGTCTGAGCCTGACTGTGCTGCTGAGCGCCAACAAGTAGGCAGTAGGCGAACAGTAGGGAAAGACTGAAGCGAAGGGTGAAAAATAATCTTGTCAACTTGATGATCTCCTAAACTACTTCCAATCCACAATATCATACGCTTTTCGATCGGATCTAAAGTAGATGGGCAGCAAAAAGCAGGTTCGCAATTTGGTCGTGGTTTTGGGTGACCAACTAAACCACGATTCCGCCGCCTTTGATGGTTTCGATAACAACTTAGATCAGGTGTGGATGGCAGAAGCGGCTGAGGAAGCGACACACGTTTGGAATCACAAGTTTCGTTTGGTCGCTTTTTTCTCTCCGATGCGACATTTTCGAGATGAGATGAGAGCAGATGGCAAAGCCGTGTTCTATCACGAGTTGTCGAATGATCCGGCCAATGATCAAGGAACATCGCTAGCTGAACTACTCTCGCAGACCCTAAAGAAACACACTTTCAAGTCGGTGGTGATGGTACATCCTGGTGACTATCGAGTTCGCGAATCACTTCACCAGGTGGTACTGAATGCGGGTGTGACGCTAGATGAACGCGAAGACAAAACGTTCTATTGCACCATTGAGCGATTTGCCGAGTGGGCTGCGGGGAGACGATCTTTTGTGCTTGAGCAGTTTTATCGGGTGATGCGCAAAGAAAATCAAATCCTGATGAAAGACGAGAAGAACCCTGTCGGTGAGGCGTGGAACTTTGATAAAGATAATCGTGGAAAGTTTGGAAAAGCTGGACCGGGGTCGATACCTGCAGCGTTATCTTTTCAGCCAGATGCTTTAACGCAGGGCGTGATTCAACTCATCGAAACTCGTTTTCGAGATCATCCAGGTAAGGTTGAGAGTTTTGATCTACCGGTGACTCGTCATGACGCACTCCAATTACTCGAAGATTTTGTCGTGCATCGTCTTCCTAGCTTTGGGACTTATCAAGATGCGATGTGGTCCGATGAACGCTTCCTCTACCATTCGCGTCTCTCACATGCCTTGAATCTCAAGTTGTTGTCACCCCACGAGGTCGTGGATGCTGCGGTTGAACGATACCATAATGGTCAATCGCCAATGAATTCCGTCGAAGGATTTGTGAGGCAGATATTGGGGTGGCGTGAATATGTTCGCGGACTCTACTGGACAAAGATGCCGGAGTACGCCGGATTGAATGCGTTGGAGTGTGATGAATCACAGCAGGTCCCCTCGTTTTTTTGGGATGGAAAGACAGAGATGGCTTGCGTTGCGGATGCAATGCGTCTTCTGATTGATACTGCTTACGCCCACCATATTCAGCGTCTGATGGTGCTTGGGCTCTATGCTCAACTGCTGGGTGTTCACCCTCAGCATTTCAATGATTGGCATCTAGCGATGTACGCGGATGCGATTGATTGGGTTTCTCTGCCCAACACGCTAGGGATGAGCCAGCATGCCGATGGGGGCATCATGGCAACGAAACCTTATTGCGCGAGCGGTTCCTACATTGATCGAATGGGTAACTTCTGCAAGGGCTGTAAGTACTCGCCCAAGAAAGCGGTGGGAGAAGATGCTTGTCCAATCACGACACTGTACTGGGATTTTCTTGCAAGGCATCGCGACCGATTTCGAGATAATCATCGAATGGTGATGCAGCTAAAAAACATCGATCGGAAAGACCCAGTTGAACTGACTCAAATCCGAGAAAGGGCCACGCAAATCAAAAGCGGAGCCATCGAGGTTTAGTGTCGGGTTTGAGCGATTGCTGTAAATCATTCCAAGTGAGATGCCATACCATTTTTAATGGCTTAGTTTGGCTGGCGTTGGTCAGCCTTCCGGTTGATCGGAATCATCTTCCTCGGCCATTTGCTTTAGCGATCGAATAATACCCGGTTCGATGATGAGTGTGTTATCACAATCGGCATCCAGCATGATGGCATAATCACTTGGCAGGTAGTCGATAAGTGCGGGCCCCTCGATGTAGATTCCATCAATCTCTTCAGGGTCTTCCGCTGATGCATTCGCTCCTTCGACAAATTGCTTCGCAATATCGTTCTCCGTGAATACCAAGAGTGCCTCCATGTCATCAATTTCGACAATGAAGGCGCCGTCGTGTCTGCCCTGTTCATCTTTGGAGCTACTGAGAAGGATAAATTCATTCTTGGTTACGAGGGAGTAAAGTAGCGGTAGATCATTATCAGCCACTGCCTCGTGAATTGTTTCGCACAAGCTAGTCATTTTCTTTCTCGGATTGATGAAGGCAGCGGATTGTCGGCGAGTCTTGATTCGTGCTTCTCGCCAATTGTTGATCGAAACTGATTTTTATGTCGGCTTGGTTTGCCTAGTTGGATCAAATGGGAATTGATCGGCGGCAAGAGTATACAGATTCAGGAGACTTTGTAGAACGATTCATATGGACTGAACTCCTGACGAACTGATTCTTTTTTTGCCTCAAATACGGGCTTGAAACGTATGGAGAGAGCACCACAAACACGAAGCGACTTTTTTGCATCGGCTCGTCGGTTCCCGATACAATGCCAAGCCAACGGTTCAATGGCGTAGGTTAGATGGCCGTTGTCCGAACTTTAGATACAGCATCATTTCAAAGGAGTTTTCAACTTGTCGCATCAGCAGAATCAATCCAGCCGTCGTCGTTTTTTGCAACAGTCGGTTATGACAGGAGCCGGGGTAAGTGTTCCCTATTTTTATTCGACTCCAAAGACACTTGCACAGGAAACAAAATCCAAGAACGACCGTGTTTCAATGGGAGTGATTGGTGCTGGTGGAATGGCTAACGGCAATATGCGAGCCGCGCGAGACTGGGTCGATGTTGTCGCCATCTCTGATGTGGATCGAGGACGAGCAGAGAGTTCGAATCAGAATATGAGTGCCGGCAAAGCGACGCTTTATGAGGATTATCGAGCTCTATTGGATCGAAAAGATATTGACGCGGTTCACGTTGCAACTCCAGATCACTGGCATACCAAGCCCGTTGTGGAAGCACTCCTAGCGGGTAAGGATGTTTATTGCGAAAAGCCTCTGACTCTGACCATTGATGAGGGGAAATTAATCCGGCGCATTCAAGAACAAACCGGCCGCGTCGTTCAAGTTGGAACACAGCAGCGAAGCACATTCAATCTATTCGTCAAGGCAATGGCGCTTGTAGCGGAAGGTAGGGTTGGGAAAATCAAACGCGTGCAAGCCTCTATTGGTGGAGCTCCGACCAGTCAAGCGATACCGGTTGCCGAAGTGCCAGCGGGCTTAAACTGGGATCGTTGGTTGGGGCCAGCACCTAAGGTTGATTATCGATTTCTCAGCGGCAAAGGTCGTGGAAAAACGAATTGTCACTACGAGTTTCGCTGGTGGTATGAGTATTCCGGTGGAAAGCTCACCGATTGGGGTGCTCATCACGTTGATATTTGCAATTGGGCGTTGACTTTAAACGGGCAAACGGAGGGACCTGTGGGGATCTCTGGTAGCGCAACGCATCCAGTCGAATTTAAAAACGGTTACCCTGTTGAGGGCGATCGATACAACACAGCAACCGCTTTTCATTTCACTCTCAAGTATCCAAATGATACAGAGCTAGTGATTCGTCATGACGAGCGTAACGGCGTGCTAATTGAAGGTGATCAAGGAAGGATCTTTGTCAGTCGAGGTGCTTTGCAAGGGAAACCCGTTGAGGATCTGAAGGACAACCCGCTTCCAGAGGATGCGATTTCCAACGTTTATCGCGGCATGCCGATGGAGCGGAATGAGAGGGCTGCACATTGGGCTAACTTTTTGCACTGCATGCGTTCACGAGAAAGCCCGATATCGGATGTTCATTCACACATGAAGGGTTTGAACCTATGTCATCTCGCGGGTATCTCAGCTCGTCTCGGACGCGATCTGCGGTGGGACGATGCTAATGAGCGAATCGTGGGTGATGATGAGGCGAACAGTTTTATTGCTCGACCTTATCGAGCGGGCTACCAAATTGATCTGCCTGCTTAATACTTTTCTTTTAGATATTAGGCGACAAGTGAATCATGGGTTTGCTTGTCGCTTGTCGATGGATCGCATGACATCAAGCTGGGTTCCGCAGAGTCATGGATAGACTGAGCCGAGGATCGTTCCATGGCTGTGATCGAGCTGTCTGCTAAAGAAAGATGTGTGGCCGATCTATTGTCCGTTTCCTGATCAGTGGCAAGATTACCGGATCCGAGGATTAACTGCATCAGTGCGAATATCCAATCGGTTAATTGGATCAGCCAGATTTCCAGCCGGCTGTCCGCCCCTCCGTAAATGGGTGCCTTCTGTCCCAATTGTGATGCAATGTCGCGGATTAGAAACTGGGAGAGCCTAACGTTGGAAGCGTATAATTGCGCGGGGAAAGAAAAAACACCGACGACCGGCAGCCAGCTCAACGTCAAGGCAACGCGATGACTAGGTGCTTCTTTTCTTGAAAGCCATTGGTTAACGAGCGTGGTGATCAACCGAGCCGCTGACGTTCCCAGGAACGGTGTCAGATAAATTAGGTTGCCGGTTTCTGCAAACTTTACAAGGCCGGTAATTTTTAGCGGAACCAGAATTGGCGATAAAAACTTTAAACTCAAATGGTAACTGAAGCCTCTTAGGTAATGTCGTATTTCAACTGCCGATATGGAACTCCTTAGTAACTGCGCTTCTGTTGTTTGGATTCGCTGCGTCCGTTCCCAGCGTCGAATCATGGAACGGATACTTCGGTGGGCATATTGATTTTGATACCGTGGGTTCCAAATCAGTTGCCAGATTTGATTCAGGCGAAATATCCGATAGGCACGGTTCACGCAGAACCGATACTGGTTGGTTGTCAGGATCGTCTTGCAAAGCCAGTGCAGGTAAAAATCTCGCCACGAAATCGAGGAATGCTTTGTTACTAAACCATTTCTCTTCAAGTCTCGTAAGCCTAACGCCAATACGCGATTGAAAAAGCGTGTGCGCCGTCGGCGGTTGAGGAAGAGTCGGATGAGTTGTTGTCGGTATTTTTGATTCCCTGCTATTCGCGCAATCAATCGGCCTGCTTTTCCAGGAATAAGCCCCGCCATCCAAATCAAGGTGTATCGCCACTTGGATTCCGAAATGATCGGGACATCATCGTTACGGATGATGTTGTCTTGATGCCATCTGCGAAGACATTCTGCACGGTATTGTCGACGCTTCGTTTTAGTCAGCCATTGATACGGTTTTCGAAGTAATGCAATTTCACCCTGCTTCCAAGCTTGATGATGAAAGATGAGTTTTTCAATGTAAAACTCAAGTTCCTTCGTTTGGTCAGATCCAATTGTCTGCAAGAGGGTTTCGTATTGTCTGCGATACCATGCTGTCAGCCGGTTTGGATCGAGTTCATCAAATGGGGGTAGTTGGAATCTCCGGATTCCATCGATGAGGTAACGTTTCACAAGTACCGCTGGAATTCCTGATTCAAGATCAATCACGGTGTAGCGTGTTCCGACCCGAAGAAGGTTTGCCGTCGACACAATTGCATGAGGCGACACTTGCCACCCAGTACCATTAAGCCCGCAGTCGTTTAGTTGTGATTCGAGTTGCCCCATGATCTCAACCAGTTCATCTACTTCGGATTGAGACTGTTTGTGGTCGTGGTCGACGACGCGAAAAATACTTTTTATTCGATTCAGGGGGCGATTAGGATCTGCGACGGCGGGGCGTATTCCTCGACCCTGAATCCATTCTGCCGCGAGCACCCAAGAGCGAGTGGGCTGGTCAAATCGGACATAAAGTGGTCTTGCAACACTGACTGGTGCTTTTGTCCCTTGCAGGATCAGGTTCACCACCAAACGACGATAAAAGCACGCTAGAATTGCGTCGCAATTGGTCTGGTAAGCGAATGGCGATTGGAAGCCAATTCGGTAGATGAGCCGAGTTAAAAATCCCGGAGTAAAACGCTTCTCAACGCAGCGGATCGTCTGTTCGGTGCCAAATGTCGCATCCACCAAAACTGCTTTGGCCGCGCGTCCCTTACCCAATAATTTGACACTTCTGACTACTCGAGGCTTGGCGAGTTCAGGAAAGTCAGTCTCGGTAATCGTTTCGTGAAGTAGGCCTGTCATGAGGACAATCTTGTCGTCAGAATAGGATTGCTCAGAGACATTAGATTGCTCAGAGACGGTCCTTTCGCCGGTTTCTGGTAATCTGACCGTACCGATCTTCTCTAACAGCAACAAGATGAATTTGGCTGTCGAGTTGATTCCGAAACTATCTGATTAAGGCCACTGACGGCTTGCGTGCAGAGACTTAGGAACTTTCAAGGCGAGATCATTGCGAGTGCCCGAATCAAACGCTATCAAACTCGCTACTCAGGTGCAGTACCTGCCGGGTATCGGGCCGGCTCGAGCAGAGCGGCTTGCTAGGCTCGGTGTGCAGACGGCTCAGCAGTTGCTGTTCTTTTTTCCGCGGGAATACGAGTTCCCTGCTCCTACTTGCAGGATCGATCAGATCCAAGATGGAGTTGCTTGTTCACTCATTGGACACGTTGAAGATGTGGATCTCATTACTCGCTCCGCCGGCAAGTCGATATGCAATGCGATTATTGCCAATGACACGGGTGCTGTGAAATTGCTTTTCTTTAATCAGTCTTATCGGGCAGAACAGCTGATCCCAGACCAACGAGTGCAGGTTTCTGGTGTACCACGGGTAAACGGATTATTAGTGGAGTTCACTCACCCAAAGATCACGATCTTAGGTGAAGCAGAAGATCTGCCGGCACCGGAAATTCTACCTGTGTACCCTTTGACAGAGGGCGTAAAGCAAGCAGAGATTCGACGCATGACTCGTTTGGTCATTGATGAATTGGTCAATGATCTTCATGAGGTGATGCCATCGGCATTACGTCAAACCGGCGCCATCGCACTCAGCGAAGCGGTGGAGTCGATTGGCACCGAGCTGCTCGGGATCGTTGATGCGATTCGCAATCTCCACTTTCCTACTGACGAACAGGCATTGCGTCGGGCTCGCGCGAGATTGATTTTTCAAGAGTGCTTTGTACTGCAGTTGGCACTCGCAGTTCGCCAACGACGCCTGTCAGTTGAGCTCAAATCTCCTGTTCTGTCTTCAAGTGCTTTAATTGACGCGCGAATCAAAAATCGCTTCCCTTTTCCACTCACGGGTGATCAGAAGAGGGTGATCGATGAAATTAGGAAAGATGTCCAAAGGCCCTTTCCCATGAATCGCTTGCTTCAAGGTGATGTTGGTAGCGGTAAAACGGTTGTTGCAATTTACGCGATGTTGTTAGCAGTAGCGAATCAACAACAAGCTGTCTTGATGGCGCCCACCGAAGTTCTTGCTCGTCAACATTTCGAGACACTCAAGAAGTTGCTATCTGGTTCAAAAGTTCGCGTTGGTCTGTTGAGCGGGTCGTTGAATGCTCGTGATCGTCGTGAGGTACTTGATGCGACGGCAAGTGGCACGATCGATTTGTTGATTGGAACCCAAGCGTTACTACACGCTGGCGTGGACTTTCCCCAGCTTGGTTTGTGTGTGGTCGATGAACAACATAAGTTTGGCGTTGCTCAGCGGGAATCGCTCCGCAGCGGTGGTGAAGACCCCCATTATCTTGTGATGTCAGCAACGCCGATTCCTCGTTCTATTGCCATGACACTCTTTGGGGATGTTGATTTGAGCACCCTCAGAGAGACGCCACCCGGTCGAGGTGCCGTTCACACTTACTTGTCTCATCAAGGATGGAAAGATCGTTGGTGGAAGTTCGTGCGTGAACGACTTGATGAGGGAAGACAGGCCTATGTGGTGGCACCGATGATTGATTCGGTCAGTCAGGCAGATCGGCATTCAGCATTATCTGAGTCTGAAGCCGAAGATGTGTCATCGGTTGAATCAGTGTTCGAAGAACTGTGTAACGGTGTGCTGTCGAATTATCGGATTGGTTTATTGCATGGGCGAATGGATCAAGAACGCAAGCAGCGGGTGATGGAGGAATTTCATTCGGGGAAGTTACAAGTGCTTGTCTCCACTACGGTTATCGAAGTCGGTGTTGATGTAAGTAATGCAACGGTCATGACGATTCTCGGCGCACAAAAATTTGGCCTCGCTCAGTTGCATCAGTTGCGTGGTCGCGTTTCGCGAGGAACGCATGATGGGCATGTTTGCATCTTTACCGATGGGGAGACACAAGCGGAGGATCATGACCGGTTAAAGGTATTCGCTGAAACTCACGATGGTTTCGAGCTGGCTGAAGCAGATTTTCGTTTACGTGGTCCAGGCGATCTATTTGGGAAAAGTCAAAGTGGTTTGCCACCTATGAGAATCGCCGATCTTCAGCGTGATCAAGGCATCATGTCGGTCGCTCGAGAATTAGCTAAGAAAACCGTTGCCGAAAATGCGTTTTTTGAAGCTGACGAGTGGGCTGAATTGCGCGGCCAAGTATTCAGGCGTTATGGCAATAGTTTGGATCTCGGAGACTTAGCTTAGCCAATGTGCGTTGAGATCCTGATCCGACAAAGTCTTATGAAGGGTAGCGATTGCGTCGCAGAGGTTCTAGATGAAGGCTCGATCCGGATACTAGCTGACTGGTTGTAGGCGACCGTCTACTAATTCTTGTCTTTGCTGGAGCGCATCGGCTAACGCTTGGCTGTGGGTGACGGCGATTAGAATGGCTCCGTGTTTCTCTGGTAGAGACTTTAAAACTTCGGTGACTTGATTGGCCGTTTTGCGATCGAGGTTGCCGGTCGGTTCGTCGGCCAAAATGAGAGAGGGATTCATCAGCAATGCCCTCGCAATCGCCACTCGTTCTCGCTCACCACCGGATAGTTCACTTGGTAAATGAGTTGCTCTCTCGGTCAAGCCAACAGAATCTAATAGCTCATTGGCGCGATCAGAAAGACCAGGAGATGCCTTGCCATGAGCGAGAGAGGGCACCAAGACATTTTCAATGACATTAAGATGGGGCAGCAGGTGATGATCCTGAAAGATAAATCCAATACGAGCGTTTCGGAAATGAGATAGCTCCGTTTCATTCAAGCCAAATGGATTGATGCCATCAATTTCAATGGATCCCGAATCAGGTTGATCGAGGGTTCCGAGAAGGTGAAGAAGTGTGCTCTTGCCCGTTCCGCTGGGGCCAACGATTGCTAAAGAGTCACCTGACGATAGCGACAAAGATACGTCTTTGAGAACTTGGATCGTGTTGCTAACCGATTGGAAGGATTTGGTGACGTTGACGACCTCGAGGGTGCTGCTTGCGTTGGTGTTGGTATTCATATTCTTCGACTTGCACCATGTAAAGTTGGATGCTGATGTCCGTTAGATTTGGCAAAGGGCTAGTGTTCCAATGCCGTAGAAGGAGTACTCGACGTCTGCAGTTTGATCGAGCGCGAAACCATAGAAACCGCCATCGGGGCTCTGCATGGATTGAGCGTATCGGCGAATCGCATTGACATCAATTTCTTGCATCGCGTCCAAATCGATCAGACTTAACAAGCCGGTGAACGTACTGAGGAGGTCGGCGAATGGAATACGCGTGTTTGCGGTGAATCCTCCTTCGTCTGACTGCATTTCTGACAAGAATTCAATTGTGGACCGATGTTCTTTAGGGTCAAGTGTTCCCAGCGCCTTGAGAGTTCCGATGGCTGCGGCCGTCGGGTTCACTCCTGCTCGTTTGGCAGCACGGATTTCGAGGAAACCGCCGTCGGGATGTCGCTGGCTATCTAGGAATTTGTGGATGCGTTCCACGTCTGGAATTGGTATTTCAATAAGCTGATAACAGAGTGTGGTCAGAAAAGTCTGGTAGGTGCTTCCTGCTCTTCCTTCGGGTGTTTTTGCATAGCCACCATCTTCTGTTCTAAGACTCTCAAGTAGTGCCGCAACGTTGCTTTTCCAGTTTGCCTTTTGGTTGGCATCGTCATCTGCGAGAACGACTTCACCAACTGACATTTCGCAGATCGCAGCTGCAAAAATCAACGAAATCATATCAATGATAGATTCCCGTTGATGAAGTCTCGCACGTAGAAAACTACCAGCATTTTTTGCTACCTGCTCACTGAGTTCACCTGCAACCCAAAGCGCCCGCAGAGCGAAAGCGGTGTAGTAGGGGTCGCAATCACCTTCACGTCCCGCAAAGCCACCATTTGCAGCCTGCTTGGAATGAAGCCACTTGGTATGGCAATGAAGCGATTGTGTATCAAGGCTCGATGCACCTATTGCGAGACGCAGCGTGAGCTCATGTAAATACGCGGCGCTCACGAGGCCCCTTGCGGATTGAAGTACTGGGGCTCATTACCAGCTTTCCACTTAATATTACATCCAAGCGAAGGACGTTGTGCGGTCGGAACCGTTTCGCCTGCTAGCACTGAATCGATCGCTGCGCGAAGATCTTCACCAGTTACGGGAATACCGCTATTGGGGCGACTGCTGTCGAGTTGCCCACGATAGACTAGCTGCTGATTCGCGTCAAAAAGATAAAAATCGGGAGTGCATGCAGCGTGGTAAGCCTGAGCAACACTTTGATCTTCATCATAGAGGTAGGCGAATTGATATCCTCGATCCGATTTTTCTTGAGCCATCGCCGCGTGTGAATCATCGGGGTAATTCTCTGCGTCATTGCTGCTAATCCCGACAACGCCAACTCCCTTATCGGCATAATCATCGGCAAGCTTTTTAAGCTCATCCGCAACATGTTTGACGTAGGGACAATGGTTGCACATGAAGATGACCAACAATGCTCTTGCGTCGCGGTAATCAGACAAACTCACCGGCTGACCTTCGGTGTTCGGCAAGGTGAAGTCAGGCGCCTTGGTTCCTAAAGGTAACATTGTGCTTTCAGTACGAACCATTGAATTCCTCGGTCAATAATATGCGGGTGAATCGTTTTGTACTTGGACAGATGAATCGAAGGGAGGCCGGTTGATTGATACTGAACCAACCTATGTCAATCGTGTGGCGATCGAACCATCGATGTCGTTGGATGGCAGATTTAGGAAGATTGATTCTTGAAGTGGTCAAGAAGTCGTCCAGGGCTTCCCATCGCGTGATAACCACCATCAACGTGCAGGATCTCTCCCGTCACTCCTTCGCTCGCACCACTAAGGAGGAACGCTCCAGTGCGTCCTACTTCCTCGTGGCTAACGTTGCGTCCAAGCGGAGCCATATGCTCATAGAGCGTTAACATTTCTTCTACACCCGCTGCGCGGCCGGCGAGGGTTCGAATCGGACCCGCGGATAAAGCATTGACTCGAACACCTTGTGGTCCCATGTCATAAGCTAGGTATCGAACCGTGGCTTCCAATGCAGCTTTACAGATTCCCATCACGTTATATCCGGGCACACACTTTTCACCTCCAAAGTAGGTCATCGTTGCGATTGCTCCGCCCGGTTTCAGGATCGGCTTTGCGGCAGCAGTGCATGCCAGTAGCGTGTAGACGCTGACATCCATGGCAAGCTTGAAGCCGTCGCGGCTGGTGTGCACGGTATCTCGAGCAAGGTCATCTCGGTCGGCAAAGGCAATGGAGTGGAGAAGGAAGTCGATCTGACCAAATGTTTCAGCAGTGTGGTTCATCACGCTCTGAATATCCTCATCCTTCTGAGCATCCATTGGGATAAGGAATTTCGCATTCTCGTATTTATCGGTGAGCTGGGCGACTCGGCGGCGATTTCTCTGTCGCTCATCGTCTGCTCGGTCTGGCAGATGCGTGAAACCACATTCGCCACCCGCATCCATAATTTGCTTTGCGATTGCCCAGGCGATGGAATGATCGTTGGCCACGCCTAATACGAGACCTTTTTTCCCCTCAAATTGCATCTTTGCTCAGCCCTCAAAAGTATTTCAAATATTCGCTTCACGCCTCTCGGGACCGATGAGGCACGCGTTTGGGTACCGAAGTCCTACCGGATTGTGTGGTTCTCTGTCCACCGGGGGGACCTCACCGCACCATTCTAGCGATACGATGGATGTTATTGTTAGACGTCAATTGCTGCGATTCCATGAAGTGCGTCGACAGTGTTTTTCTAACTGCGAGCAAGATTTTGGATACTCCGAATTTTTCCAGCAAAAATCATGACCCAGCTGACCAGACTCGATCCGTTTGGCCAGAACGCTTCCTGCTGGCAATCGAGCAATCAAGCTGCGTCGATGAGTTTTTGGCATCGGTGCTACCGGTCTTGTGTGACGATTTTAGTGCTCAAAGCGTTGGATTGGTGCAACAGAATCATGGTCAGTGGGTAAAACGTGGGTGGAGCGGCGAGGAGCAGGAACTTCCTGAGTCACTCGTTCCCCGCGCGATGGATCAGGAGAAATGTTTGATCGAAAGACAGTGGATCACCCTCCCTCTGTCTGAGCGACGTGGCTCGGACGTACTAATCGCTCAGGGTGGGCCTAGCTTTCCTCCTTCGGCCCTCATTTTCTTTAGGAAGTCGCGCTCTTGGGAAAGTGATTCGGGGTTGATTGCTGCAGCGGAGCAGATTGCGTTGAATCTCGGTGTCGCTTGTCATCATCTCGAACAAGCAACGTATAGCCTACGCAGAGTCTCGCAATTAACCGCGATTTTGGAAGCTGCCGCTCAATGGCAACGATACGAGGACGATCAATCGCTGCTCGAAGCAATCGCGGGGACAGCTACCACCCTTTTAGATTGTGAGCGCGCAAGTATTTTTCTTTGGGATCGGAAACGCAAAAAACTGATTGGTCAGCCTGCGCTTGGTGTGCCCGGCGGCACCCTCGAGGTCGATGATTCTGCCGGCGTGGTGGGGGAAGTTTTGCAGAGCGAATCACCAAAGATTTGGAATAACGGCAATGATGAAGAATCAAGAGTCAATCGAGAGGTTGATCGTAATCTTGAGTTCCAGACTCATTCGCTTGTGGCCGTCCCGATGTTCGATCAACGCAATCGAATCATCGGAGTATTTGAAGCGATTAATCATGTTGAATCTCTATTTGAACAGTCTCATGCAGTGGTGCTAGGTGACTTGGCACGACACGCAGCGGTCGCCATTGAGTCTCAAAAGGTTCGTCGTGCACTCACGTTGACGCGTGACCGACTGGTCGATGATGCAGCAGCCAGTTCTCCGTTGATAGGCAACCACCCAACCATGCTGGCCATCAAGGAGACAGCAAGGAAAGTTGCTGCCACGGATTTAGGAGTTCTGATTCGTGGTGGGAATGGAACCGGTAAAGAAGTACTCGCGAGAACCATTCACTTTGAGAGTCATCGAAGAGCCGGACCTTTCATCGCGGTGAACTGTGCGGCTTTGGTAGAGACGTTACTTGAAAGTGAATTGTTTGGTCACGAAAAAGGATCGTTCACCGACGCGCAGTCGACTCGCGTTGGTAAGTTCGAACTGGCAGACCAAGGAACGTTGTTTCTTGATGAGATCGGTGATATGAGTCCCGGAGGACAAGCGAAACTACTGCGGGTACTTGAGGAAAAGGTAGTCGTTCGAGTAGGTGGATCCCAAACCATTCCGGTTGATGTTCGAGTCCTTGCAGCAACCAATCAACCTCTCGAAGAATTGATCCGTCAAAAACGTTTCCGAGAAGATCTGTTTTTCCGTCTCAACGTTGTCAATCTTACGCTTCCTGAGTTACGGGAAAGGGGTGAGGATATCTTGGTGTTAGCTGAGCACTTTCTTGCGCAGTTCTGTGCTCAAATAGGAAGACGCGTGCCAACGTTTCAGATTGCTGCACAGCAATCGCTCTTGTCTTATGCTTGGCCAGGGAATATCCGTGAATTACGAAATACAATCGAGCGAGTAGCGTACCTTTGCTCGGATGACGAGATCAGCGCGGGTGATTTAATGTTGACCCCTTCCTCGTTATCTTCAGCTTCGGTCAATCGGCCGGCCATCGAAGGAACTCTCAATGATGCTACGCGTGAATTTCAGGTAGATCATATTCGCCGAGCAATTGAAGCATGTGGCGGTAAGATGACTGAGGCAGCCAAGCGATTAGGGGTTCATCGTTCCAATCTTTATCGCAAAATGCAGCAACTCGGTATGCCAACGACTGAGGAGATACAAGACTAAATCATTGGCCTGAAGGGATGGAAGCGAGTTAGCAACACCAGTGCCGTAGGATCTGGCTGAATTTTTTAGTCCCTAAATCAAGTTCTTCCAGGGCAATCCATTCGTCGGTTGTGTGTGCTTGAGCAATATCGCCAGGGCCGAAGACAACTCGATCTTTGAGGTCACTGAGCTCTCCACCATCGGTGCCATAACATACCGTTCTTGGATGACTTTCAGAAAGTGTTGCTAGTTCGCGGATTGACGGTGTTTCTGGATCAATCCACATTGGCGATCCAGATGTGCAGCATTCAACCTCAAGCCCGAGACTTTCTGCAACTCCATAGACTTCCTGCAGTAAATCACCCCCATCGATATTGGGCATGGGGCGAAAGGAAAGCCAAGCAGTGGATCGGTCGGGTGTGATGTTGACGGCCGTACATTCATCACTGAAACCAAAATTCCACGAAAGAGTCGGTGGGTCGAATCGCTTGTCATGGTATTCCGAGCGTGAATCGATTCGCTCATTGATCTCTAGCAAACGCTGCAACAGCGGAACCATTTTTCGATTGGCGTTAACACCCAAGCTGGTGCTGCTGTGAGCTGCCTTACCAAGACTGGTGATTCGTAATCCGATGATACCCTTGTGAGCGTGCACCACGTTGAGGTTGGTCGGCTCCCCAATCAAACCAAGAGGTTGTTTCGCAACGATTTCTTGATAACCGGCGGAGTGACCTATCAAATGTTTTGCACCCATGAATCCAATTTCTTCATCAGCAGTGCAGACAATCCAAACGGGTTGTCGCTGTTCCATGGTTTCTAACGCCTCCACCGAAGCAATCATTGCCGCCAAACTACCCTTCATGTCGCAAGATCCACGTCCATAAAGTCGTTGGTCAATTACTTGCGGA
>Ga0181563_10000708_pt1 | contig 32433 bp, 29 predicted proteins | sample 011ome_25_FD_133759 | JGI IMG/M metagenome (GOLD analysis project Ga0181563, IMG submission 133759) | Coastal salt marsh microbial communities from the Groves Creek Marsh, Skidaway Island, Georgia - 011512CT metaG (megahit assembly) | ecosystem: Environmental > Aquatic > Marine > Intertidal...
CGGCAACTTGTAGTGCACGACGCGAGGGAAGAGATGGTGGAGTGCGTGGTGATCGTGACCGCGGATGATGATCGTGGACCCGGGGAATGTCGCGACCCGGGTGTCGACGTAGCGGCCGACCTGCCCGTCGGCGGGGTGATGTGGATACCAGGCGAAGATGAACGCAAGCCACCAGATCACGAAGGCGCTCGGAACGAACCACAACCACAGGGCTTCCCAACCAACGCCCATCGTGAACGCTGCAATCAACGCAAGGGTTCGCAGCAACCAGAAGCGAAACGTGTAGCGGTCTTCGGCAGGGCTGCGTTCGAGGCGAGCTCCCTCTTGTTTGATCACGCTCGGGAGAAGCATCCGGGCTGGTGGCACGAAGGCGAACAGCGGCAGAAAGGTGTTGACGAGTGTCCCGGCGTAGAGCTTGGGCAGCAACTCGAGTTTGGAGCCGTGGACGAAGAAGTCGGGATCCTTCGCAGGGTCGTTGGTGAAGGCATGGTGTTTCATGTGGGAGATCCGGTGCCCCCGATAGGAAAACCCGACCCAGAACGACGAGGCCATGCCGACGACCTCTTCGCCCCAGCGGGCGGTCGACACGTCACCCCAGACATTGCCGTGGGTCGCCTCGTGCAACGGCATGTAGAACGTGGTCGAAATCACGAAACTCCCGAGTGCGCCCACCCACAGAGGAACAGGACCGGCGGTCGTGGCGATCACGAGGGCTACCCAGGCTGCGATGAAGAACATCCAGGTGACGATCAGTCGTACGGCGATGCCACCGCGGTAGGGCGCAACCGTGCGCCGTTCGTTTCGACGTTCGATCCGGAGCTGGTCGGCCGTATCTGACATGACGTCAGCTTACGCTGTAAGTTCAGCGTTGTCGAAGGTCACTCGAACGGCCGCTCGTCCCACCACGGCATGCTGGGGGGGAGCTGGCTGCTCGGCTTGCCCTCGAAGTGCGCATGACGCTTCTCCAGGAAGCTCGCAACGCCTTCGGCCGCATCGGGCCCGGCCCCGAGCTCCTGCACCATTCGGCTGTCGACCTTGTGAGCCTCCATCGGGTGATCGGCGCCCAGCATGCGCCACAGCATTTGACGGGTGGTCGACACCGACAACGGGGATGTCTCCTCGGTGAAGGTCCGGGCGAGTTCACGGGCGGCAGGTAGGAGATCGTCGGGGGCGTGGAGACTGCGCACCAGTCCGGCATCGTGGGCTTCCAAAGCGGGGAACACCCGTCCGCTGTAGGTCCATTCGAGCGCACGGCTGATCCCCACGATGCGAGGGAGGAACCAGCTCGAGCATGCCTCGGGCACGATGCCGCGACGAGCGAACACGAATCCGAACTTCGCCTCGGTCGAGGCGAGTCGGATGTCCATCGGCAGCGTCATGGTGACCCCGACCCCGACCGCGGCGCCGTTGATCGCACCGATGATCGGCTTGATCGATTCGTAGATACGCAGCGCCAGTTGGCCCCCACCGTCGCGTTGCACCGTCGGCGCAGCAGCCCCGTCGCCGGTGCGTGCCGAGTAGTCGAACGTGCCGCTACCACCGGAGAGATCGGCACCTGCGCAGTAGCCGCGGCCTGCCCCGGTCCAGATCACGGCCCGGACATCGTCGTCGGCATCGGTGTGGTCGAGCACGGCCATCAACTCGCGACGCATCGGCTCGTTCATGGCATTGAGCTTGTCGGGCCGGTGCAGGGTGACCGTGGCGATGCCGTCGTCGATCTCGAGGACGATGTTGTCGAAATCGGGTGTGGTCACTCGACTGCGCCCTCCACGATGAACGAAGCGGTGGTGGCAGTGGACCCACCGATGTTGAGTGTTGCGACGCGCGTCGCACCGTCGACCTGGTACCCACCCGCAGTCCCGGTGACCTGTTTCATCGAGTCGACCAACATGCGGGCACCGGTGGCGCCGACGGGATGACCACCGCCGATCAGGCCTCCGCTGGCGTTCACCGGCATCTTGCCGTCTCGTTCGAGCCAGCCTTGTTCGACCGCCTTGAACGACTCTCCCGCCGCGGTGATGCCGAAGTGATCGATCGCAAGGTATTCAGACGGAGTCATGCAGTCGTGGGTCTCGATGGCATCGAGGTCCTCGGGACCGCTGATACCGGCGCGCCCGAACGCATCGGTGATCGCCCGCCTGACATGCGGCATGACGTACTCGCTGTCGGAACTCCGCTCGAACTTCTGGTCGATCGGCAAGCCGACCGTGGTGTGACCCCAGCCCACGATCCGGGCCTTCGGTGTGCGGTGCCTCGCCTCGAGCCAGCGATTGCTCACCAAGACGACGCCGGCGGCGCCGTCGGTGATCTGGGTGACGTCGTTGCGGCGGAGGCGGCCCTCCACGACCGGGTTGGCATGGTCGTCGTCGCTGAAGGATTCGGGGGTCAGCTTCCACATCCGGGTCTGGGCATTCGGATTGTCCTGGGCGTTGCGAAGGTTGAGTTCGCCGATGGCCCGGAGATGTTCGTCGCTGATCCCGTAGCGCCTGTCGTATTCGTCGGCGACGCGGTTGAAGGCGTAGGGCCAGAAGAACTCGACTCCCTCGGTCTCGTGACCGACCCAGGCAGCCGCAGTCTGCACAGAGGCAGCCTGCGCGCCCGGCATGTTCTTCTCCTGCTCGATGCCGAGGACGAGCACGCAGTCGTAGCGCCCGGCTTCGATCTCGGCCATGGCGGCGAGTGCGGCCATCGACGACGACGCGCAGGCCGCCTCGTGTCGCATCGCAGGCACGCCCCACAACTCGGGGAGCACGGTCGCCGGCATCGCGCCGAGGTGCCCCTGCCCGTTGTAGAGCTGGCCGAACGCATTGCCGACATGGATCGACTCGATGTCAGCGGCGTCGACGCCGGCGTCGGCAAGGATGGCCTCGATCGCTTCCTTCGTGAGGTCGCTGACGTCGAGATCCTGCTTTGCGATGTTGCGGGCGAAGTCGGTTTGATGGCCACCGAGGATTGCAGTCACTGTTCGCTCTCTTGTGTTGTTGGCTGGCGCTCTGGTGTTGCTGGGTCGCGCCAGATCTGACGGAGTTCGGGTTTGACGACCTTGCCCACCGGATTGCGGGGCAGGGCGTCGAGGTAGTCGAGTCGTTCGGGCAGCTTGTAGCTGGCGATTTGATGCTCGCGCAGATGGGCAACGAGTTCGTCGAGCGATGGTCGGTCGGCGTCGGGGCCGGCGACCGCGAACACGCCGACCTTCTCGCCCAGGTCGGGGTGGGGGAAGCCAATCGCGGCACACTCCACGATGGCCGGGTGGTCGGCAACCAGCGCCTCGATCTCTGCGGCGCTGATGTTCATCCCACCGCGGATGATGATGTCCTTGGCCCGATCGACGAACTTCAGCAACCGAGGAGGGTTGTCGTCGGCGACGTATTCGAACAGATCGCCGGTGCGGTACCAACCGTCGGCGTCGAATTCGGCCCCATCGCTGCCGACGTAGCCGTCGAACACCGTGATGCCGCGAAAGCGCAACTCACCGACCGTTCCGGCCTCGGTGATCGCCGCCTCGTTCTCGAGGTCGACGAGCCTCGTCTCGACGCCGGGTCGGTCAGGGATCGGGAAGTACCGAGCCCGTTCGGTCGGGTCGGGCACAGCTGCCATCGTCGACAGCAGTGCAGCGCCCTCGTTGGATCCGAACACGTTGGCGATCTCGATGCCGCGCTCCTGCCACCCTTCGACCATCCATGGGTCGAGCGGCGCCGAACCGGACGAGATGGTGCGGATGTTGGACAGGTCGAGCGAGTCGAGCAGCTCGGTGTTGCCCAACAGCATGTTCAGCGCAGCCGGTGGCACGACGGTGTAAGTGATTCGCTCGCTGACGAGCTGCCCCAGGAACACCTCGAGGTCGAGCGGCTGATGCAGGGCCAGGAACGCACCGGCCTCGGCCCACGGCACGAGCATCCCGCCGATTCCTGCCATGTTCACGACCGGGAACGGGCACAGGATGTGGTCGGTTGCGGCGATTCGCAGCTCGCTGACCTGGAAACTCGACGATGCCATCCACTGACCATGGGTTCGCGGGACCCCTTTCGGCGTGCCGGTCGTCCCCGACGTCCAGCAGATCGTGGCGCGGGTCTCGGCACCGACGACGGCGGACTCGAGAGGAGGTCCGGGCGCAGTCGCCGGAGGGGTCATCGCCACCGGGCCGTACTGGCGCAGGGTCGCGGTGGCCGACTCGACCTGGTCGGGTCGGTCGGGTCGGTCGGTCGTGACGAAGACCTCGAAGCCGGCGGTTTCGATCCCGTGGCGGAGTTCGTGGGCGCGATGCTGGATCGGGAAGGGGACGGCCACCGCACCGAGCCGGAAGCAGGCGAGAATCGTGATCGGCAGTTCCACGACGTTCGCAAGCTGGATCCCGACCGGCACGCCAGGACCCACCCCGAGGTCGGTGAGAGCTGCTGCCGCTCCATCGATTCGGGCGTTGAGTTCCGACCACGTCAGTCGCACGGGATCGGCGCCGTCGACCGACGCGCGGTTGGGTGCATCGGCCAAGGCTGCCTCGTCGGGCCGGGCGGCAACGGCGCGACGGACAAGATCATCGATCGAGGTCGGCTCGCTCATGATGTTCAGCCTGCCAGAGATGGCGCCGCTCGTCCCTATGCGCAAACCTGTGAGCTATGCAGGTCCAGTTGGTCAACGAGGTGCATGGCGGACTTCCGCCCGATGACGATCACCCGTACCGCACAGGGGTGTGGCGTCCGCAGTATCGCGAGTACGACGCATGGGACCTCGATGTCGAAGGGGAGATTCCCCACGATCTTGCCGGTACCTACCTTCGCAACACCGAAACCGCCGTCTTCGAACCGATCCGGCGCTACCACCCGTTCGACGGCGATGCGATGCTGCATTCGATCTCGTTCGGCGGGGGAGAGGCTCGGTACGCGAACCGTTTCGTGCGAACCGAAGGGTTCCTCGCCGAGCAGGAGGCCGGTCGATCGCTGTGGGCGGGCATCACCGAACACCCGTCGAACGCGCTCGCCGATCATGGTTGGGGCGCCCGATCGATGATGAAGGACAATGCGTCCACCGATGTGGTGGTGCATCGGGGAGAGGCACTGGCGAGCTTCTACCAGTGTGGTGAGCTCTATCGACTCGACCCCCACACCCTCGAGACGAAGGGAACCACCCGCTGGGACGACTGGTTCCCGAACGAGGGTGTTTCGGCCCACAAGCGGGTCGACGAGCACACCGGTGAACTGCTGTTCTTCAACTACGGGGTCGAGGCGCCCTACATGCACTACGGGGTGATCGACCCCGATGGCCACGTCGCCACCTATATCGACATCCCCCTCCCGGGGCCGCGTCTGCCCCACGACATGATGTTCACCGAGCACTATTCGATCCTGAACGACCTTCCGCTGTTCTGGGACCCCGACGCCTTGGCCAGCGGCTATTACTCGAACGTGTTTCGCCGCGATCTGCCGAGTCGATTCGCACTCGTTCCCCGGCACGGCACCACCGACGACATCCGGTGGTTCGAGGCCGATCCGACGTTCGTGCTGCACTGGACGAACGCCTATGAGGACGGTGACGAGGTCGTGCTCGACGGCTTCTTCCAGCACAACCCGACCGCCCGCGGTGTCGAGCGCAGCGCATCGATCAAGCCGCACCACAAGGGGTTCGAAACGCTCGACATGAACGTGTTGCAGGCCCGCCATCACCGCTGGCGGTTCAATCTCGTGACCGGTGAAACGTCGGAGGAATCGCTGAGCGATCGGTGCCTCGAGTTCCCGATGATCAACGGGCAGCACGTGGGTCGCCCGTACCGGTACAGCTACAGCGCCCGATGCTCGCACGGGCTGTTCGCGTTCGACGGCCTCGTCAAGCAGGACGTGACGTCCGGGGTGGAGGAACTCTGGGAGGCTCCCGACGGAACCTTTGTTTCCGAGACGGTCGTTGCGCCGCGACTCGGGTCGACGGCCGAGGATGACGCCTATCTCGTGACGTTCTCGTCCGACATCGTCAACGACGTGTCGCACTGCGAGATCTTCGACGCCGCCGATCCGGCGGCCGGGCCGATCTGCCGGGTCCAGCTCCCCGAGCGCATCTCGAGCGGCACGCACGCCACATGGGCGCCACAGAGCCGGTTGGGCTGAGCGCTGCCGGTTGGGCTGAGCGCTACTCGCCCGGGAACGCGACCTCGTCGAGGAACCAATCGACCAGCTGGTGGCAGCGTCGCGAGTTGTCGGCCTGCATCCCCCGCATCTGTTCGATCATCTGGTCAGGGACGATGCCGATCTCGTCGAGGTAGGCCGGTGGCGCATCCCGGAGGAAGCCTTCGATGTGAGGGACATCCACCTCGGGGTGAAACTGGGTCCCGACACTTCGACCGATCCGGATCAGTTGGGTAGAGGTTTCGTTGCGACCGAGAACCTCGGCATCGGGCGGCGGGTGGAAGCGGTCGTGATGCCACTCGAACCACGGTCCGTCGGCGATGACGTCGGGAGCGCCGTCGAATGGTTCGACCTCGTACCAGCCGACTTCGACCATGGGTGAGACCTCGACGGAGCCTCCCATCGCGTCGGCGATCAGCTGACCTCCGAAGCACACGCCCAGCACGGGTTGGTCTCGCTCGATCGCAGCGCCGATGTCGGCGATCTCGTCATGGATCCACGAACTGATCTGGTCCTTGTCGGTGAGTGATCGGATGGAACCCATGACGACGATCAGATCGAAGTCCTCGAACGTCGGCCAGGGGGCGAAGGCCTGGGGCCGGTCGTAGTCGTCGGTCACCAGGTGGGTGTGGAGTCGAAAGCCGCGTTCGGTGAGGCGGACACCGACCTGGCCCGACGGACCGTCTGGCTCGTGGGCGATGACGAGGGCGCTGCGATCGGATCCGCTCACAGATCGAACCATACGTGGGCCTGACCCGTTCCTGCGACGGCCTCGTACGCACCGTATTGCTGTCCTGTTGCGGTGCAGGCAGCACCGCCGAGGGCACCGACCATGGTCAGATAGTGGCCGAAGAATCCCTCGGGTGCATGACGCGCAAACTCGGGCACGAAGTCGATGATCGCCGCATGGTCGCCGCCCATCATCCACTCGAGCACTCGACGGTCGGCCGCTGCGGCCTCAGGCGTTCGGGCGTGGGTGTCGGGGTCGGCTCCCTCGTGATCACGGAACTGCTTGAGCGGCCAGAACCGATGACTGAGACCGCCGCTCGCAAGGATCACAACCCGTCGATCCAGGGACGCGATCGCCTGGCCGAGCAGGTTCCCGAAGAGCAAGAAGTCGTCGGGTTCGGCGGTTTGGCAGATACCGGCCGACAGCCACGCCTCGTCGCCCTGAAGGAAGGGGAGGAGGTTGATGGTGGGGTAGTGCACCGGCAGGTACTCGTCGTCGATCGCAGTGATCCAGGTGTCGTCCCGGTCGTCGGACAGTTCGGCCCAGCGTTCGGCGAGCTCGCGGTCGCCGGGCATGTCGTAGGGCATCTGGCACATGCCCCGAGGCAGTTCCTCGGAGGTGTACATCCCGGTGCGGCGGTCGTGGGACGCAACGACGTGTTCGATCGTCGTAAACCAGTGGGTGTCGATCACCACAATCGTGTCGGCCCCGAGCGGTGCGAGTTTTTCGTCCCGCAGCCGATGAAGCCCTCCAACCAGCGTGGTGTCCTCGCCGTCGTTCATCGCACGGCGCACCGCTTCGGGCAAGACCAGCGGTGGGACGTGCGACACGAGTGCGGCTCCGACGATTGCTCCCATGGTCTGCTCCTCGGCCTGTGGTGTCGGTGGGTAGGGCTGCTCTGCTAGGCGATCACGCGCACCGGCATGCGCTTGATGCCGGCGATGAAGTTCGAGCGGAGGTGGGCGATGTCACCGGCCAGCTCGAGTCGATCGATCCGTTTCATCAGTTCCTCGAACACGAGGCGAACCTCCATGCGGGCGAGCCAGGCGCCGAGACACAGGTGGGGTCCGTTGCGGCCGAACGCCATGTGGTCGTTCTTGTGGCGGTTCATGTCGAAGCGGAAGGGGTGCTCGAACCCCTCCTCGTCGTGGTTGGCCGAGTTGAACCACATGGCAACCTTGTCGCCTGCCTTGATCTGCTTGCCGCCGAGTTCGGTGTCAGCGGTGGCGGTGCGCCGAAAGTGCATGGTGACCGCGCTGGTGCGGAGCACCTCCTCCACTGCCCTCGACATGAGCTCGGGATGATCGCGAAGGCCCTGCCAGAGTTGCGGGTGGTTCACCATCGTCCACACGCCGTGGGTGATCGTGTAGCGGGTGGTGTCGTTGCCGGCTGCGACGAGCAGGGTGAAGAAGTTGTTGAACTCGCGATCGGTGAGGGGTACGCCGTCGATGGCCGGTTCGAGCAACTGGCCGATGATGTCGTCGCGCGGGCAGCGGCGGCGCTGCTCGGCCTGCTCTTGGGCGAACGAGAAGATCTCGATCGCAGCGGGCGAACGGAACGGAACCATGCGGAACTCATCGGTGTCGACCAAGTCGACCGGGTAGTCGGTGAAATCGGGGTCGGTGTTGCCGAGCAGGGCATCGCCCCAGGCGACGAGCTGGCGACCATGTTCGTCGGAGGTGCCGAGGAGCTTGCCGAGCATGCGCATCGGGAGTTCTTCGGCGATCTCGTGAACGAAGTCGAAGTGGTCGTTGTGCAACGCCCGCTCGACAACCTCGGCGGCAAGGGATCGGATCGGCTGCTCATAGGACTCGACCGTTCGGCGGGTGAACCCCTTGTTGACGAGTCGTCGGTAGCGGGTGTGCTCCGGTGGATCCATTTCCATCATCGTCTTGCGCGCAGCATGCTCCTCGGCATCCATTTCCTCGAGGCGGATGCCTTGTGCAGAGGTGTAGGTGTCGACGTCGCGGCTGACGTGGAGTGCGTGCTCGTAGGTCGTGATCGACCAGAAGCCCGATCCGTCGGTCTCGGGGGTCCAGTGGACGGGATCCTCCCTGCGAAGTCGGGCGAAGGTCGCGTGCGGAACCCCGTGGGTGTAAGTGTCGTGCGAGGTGATGTCCGCGTCGTCGGGACCGAGGTCGGCCAGGTAGTCGTCGACGAACGTGGCGCCCTTCACCATTCGCGGCACCCTAATCGTTTGGTACCGAATGATGTGTCCCGGGTCTGTGAGCGGCTCTCGCTCATCGGCATCTCATGTCGCCAACGGGTTCGGGTGGGCGACGACCGTCGTGCCGGCGTGCATCGACTGACCGACCTGGCGGAAGTACCCCCCGATGATCTCGAAGGGGGCAAGGCGGGTGAGCTCCTCGGTGGGTGCGTCGAGCAGCTCGAGCGTTGCATCACCGGCGTAGACCGGGCCGGCCTCGGCGTCGTAGCCGGTCATGGTGACGAGTTCGTCGAGCGAATCGCGACCGTCCATCTCGATTGCGGGCATCTGGCGGCTGTGGAGCATCGGGTGGCCGTTGACGAAGCCAGGCGTCTCGGCCAATCCCGTGATGGTGAAGCTGGCGTCTGCGAGACGGCGACCGAAGGTCGACAGGGTTGCGCCGAACCGCCCACCCGGTTCGAGGCGGGGCCCGGCCCTGCCGTACGGCACCGGCTTGGTCATCCACATCTCACCGAGTTTCTTCGGATAGCCCTGCACATGGCCCCGTGACATGGCGAAGTCCTTGTCGACCCAGATGTACACGGCACGGCTGTAGGTGACCCCGTCGTACCGGCAGCGCACGACGAGAAAGGTCTCGTTGTATTGGGCCCGTGACGGATCGAGCAGTTCTTCGAACGAATCCGAGCAGCTCTGCCACCACGCCCAGATCAGTGCGCATGCGCCCGGGTCCTCCTCGGCGAGTTCGAAGCCGTTGGGAAGGAGTTCGGCCACGTTGGCCGGGTCGGTGCGGAATTCGATCGTCAGCATGTCCCCGGAGTAGTGCCATGGGGGATCGGGAAGAATGCTGCCTGCCCCGGTGGGCGTTCGGGGGTACGTGAAGCCCGTGAGATCGGCCATGCCGGGACCGTAATTCGTTCGGATCCGAACGATCAATCGGCACAGTCATCGGTAGGCCGCCGCTGGTCGGGTTCTGCTGTACCAACCATTCGAGAAGATGTGCCCGGCGGGGGTGACGTCACCATCGAGGGTCTGGGAACATGCAGGCCGTGTCCACCACCTCTGATGCCAAGCCCCAGGACTTCGACGACATCCGGACTGAAGTTCGCCGACTCTGCGACAGGTACGGCAACGAGTACTGGCGCGGTCTGGAACCGGACCACTATCCAACCGAGTTCGTGCAGGAACTCACCGACCAAGGCTGGCTCGGCTCGTTGATCCCCGAGGAGTACGGCGGTGGAGGGCTCAGCCTTGCGGGCGCGTCGGTCATCCTCGAGGAGATTTCGGCGAGCGGAGGCAATCCGTCCGCCTGTCACGCGCAGATGTACGTGATGGGGACACTGCTCCGCCACGGTTCTGCAGACCAAAAGGCGCACTATCTGCCCCAGGTCGCCGATGGCCGAAAGCGTCTGCAGGCGTTCGGTGTGACCGAGCCCACCGCCGGCTCAGAAACGACGGCCATCTCGACCCGAGCGGTGCGCGACGGCGACGTGTGGCGCATCAACGGGCAAAAGATCTGGACCAGTCGGGCCCGGCAATCCGACCTGATGATCCTGCTGGCTCGCACGACCCCTGCCGACGCAGTGACCAACCGGGTCGAGGGCCTCTCCGTCTTCATCGTCGAGATGCGCACCGAGTCGGGTGAGCTCATCCCCGGTCTGACCATCAACCCGATCGAGACCATGATGAATCACAACACCAACGAGGTGTACTTCGACGATGTCGAGATTCCCGCCGAGGCGCTCATCGGCACCGAGGGCATGGGATTCCGGCACATCCTCGACGGGATGAACGCCGAGCGGATCCTGATCGCGGCAGAGTGCATCGGTGACGGCCGGTTCTTTCTCGACCGAGCGAGCAACTACGCCAATGAGCGACACGTGTTCGGCCGCCCGATCGGTGTGAATCAAGGGGTGCAGTTCCCGCTTGCCAAGGCGTACGCCAACCTCCGAGCTGCTGATCTCATGCGCTGGCAGGCCGCCAACCTTTTCGACCGAGGCGAGTCGTGTGGGGCGGAGGCCAACATGGCAAAGATGCTGGCATCAGAGGCATCGTGGGAAGCAGGCAATGCTGCCGTGCAAACGTTCGGCGGCTTCGGATTCGCTTCGGAATACGACATCGAACGAAAGCTGCGTGAGACCCGCCTCTACCAAGTAGCCCCGATCAACAACAATCTCGTCCTGGCCTTTGTTGCGCAGAAGTGCCTTGGCCTGCCCAAGAGCTATTGAGAACGACATGACCTGGCAACTGACCGACCAACAACTCGAACTCCAGGCAAAGGCCCGATCGTTGGCCCGAGACGTCATCGGCCCCCGGGCCGCCGACGTCGACGAGGCTGAGCAGTATCCCTGGCCGAACGTCGAGGCGTTGCAGCAGGCCGGCTTCACCGGCATGTGCATTCCCGGCGAATACGGGGGTCCGGGGCACTCGATCCACGATGCGATCCTGGTGGTCGAGGAGATGGCGAAGGTCTGTGGCGTCACCGGTCGCATCGCGGTCGAGGCGAACATGGGCGCCATCTCGGCGGTGATGACCTACGGCACCCATGCACAAAAGCAGCTCGCCGCCGAACTGGTGCTTGCCGGGGACAAGCCTGCGATCTGTATCACCGAGCCCGGCGCCGGTTCGGCGGCGTCGATGATGACGACGCGCGCCGACCGCCACGGCGACGGGTTCGTCCTGAACGGCATGAAACACTGGATCACCGGTGGGTCGGTCAGCCGCCTGCATCTGATCTTCGCTCGCGTGTTCGACGAGGACGGCGCCGAGGAAGGCATCGGTGGGTTCCTTGCGATTCGCGACGAAACCGAGGGTCTTCGGTTCGGCCGCCGCGAGCCGACCATGGGCCTTCGGGCAATCCCGGAAATGGAGGTCGCCTTCGAGGACATGTACATCGGCCCCGACATGGTCGTGATGCCACCCTCCGGGTTGCGTCGCGGGTTCGCCGACCTGATGAACGCCTACAACGCGCAGCGAGTCGGTGCCGGGACGGTGGCACTCGGTATCGCCCAGGGTGCGTACGAACAGGCGTTGGTCTTTGCGAAGGAACGAGAGCAGTTCGATCGGCCGATCGCCGAGTTTCAGGGTCTTCAGTGGATGCTCGCGGACATGAGCGTCAAGCTCGAAGCGGCCAGGAGCCTCACGTATCGAGCTGCTGCATCGCAGGGACCGGACGGATCGGCGTTCCCCGATCCTGCGCTCGCCGCCCAAGCGAAGATCTTCACATCGGAGGCTGCCATCCAGGTGGTGAGTGATGCTCTGCAGGTGCACGGTGCAGCTGGCTACTCGCGACGCCACCCCCTCGAGCGCATGTACCGCGACGTTCGAATGTTCACCATCGGGGGCGGGACAGCCCAGATTTTGCGGACGGTCGTGGCCAGCCGAATCCTCGACATGAAGCTGCCCCAGACTCGTGGTGGTTTTCTGCCCGGGGACAGCTGATGGCAGCCCCTCTGGACGGAATCATCGTGCTTGCGGTCGAACAGGCGATCGCCGCGCCGTTCTGCACCAGGCAACTCGTCGATCTCGGGGCACGGGTCCTCAAGATCGAACGGCCCGGATCGGGCGACTTCGCCCGTGACTACGACACGGCTGTCGAGGGCAGCTCTGCATTCTTCGTGTGGGGTAACCGCGGCAAGGACAGTCTCGAGCTCGACCTCAAGGATTCCGACGATCGAGCCACCTTCGAGTCGCTGCTCGCCGGAGCCGACGTGTTCATCCAAAATCTGGCCCCTGCTGCTGCTGATCGGCTTGGTCTGCTCGCCCATCAGGTACACGATCGCCATCGGGCAATCGTCGCCTGTGGGATCAGCGGGTACGGGCTCGGCGGTCCCCGCACCGACGACAAGGCGTACGACCTCGCGATCCAGGCCGAGGCCGGTGCCATCGCGCTCACTGGCTCGGAAGACGCGCCGAGCAAGGTCGGCTTTTCCGTCGCCGACATCGCCAGTGCGATGTATGCACTGTCGTCGATCCTTGCTGCGCTGTATCGCCGCGCTCGGACCGGGGAGGGGGCCACGATCGAACTCTCGATGCTCGAGTGTCTCGCCGAATGGACCGCAGCGCCCACATACGGTGCTGTGGGGCGCGGTGCTCGGCCGGTCCGGGCCGGCCATCGCCACGCCATGATTGCCCCCTACGGCATCTACCCACTCGATGACGGCAGCGAGATCGTGCTGGCCGTCCAGAATCAGGCCGAGTGGGAGGCGCTTGCGTGCGAGGTGTTCGCCATGCCCGACCTCGTGACCGACGACCGGTTCTCGACCAACGAGGCACGTATTCGTCACATCGATGTCTTCGAGCCGCTGCTTCGAGCCGCCCTCTCTTCGGCACCGGCCGGGGAGATGCTCGATCGTCTGCGGAACGCACGGATCGCCTTCAGCAGGGTCAACGATCCGCGTGCGGTGTGGGAGCACGAACAGTTGCGGGCCCGCGATCGTTTCATCACCACCGAGCTGCCGACCGGCCGGACTCGGACCTATCGGGCCCCGTTCAACATCGATGGAATGCCCGACGCAGATCCGGTCGTGCCGGCACTCGGCCGGCACGACCCGTTGCTGCTCGACGAACTTCGTCGGCGAGCCGACTGATTCCTCGTTGCCGGGCATCGAGGATGCTCGGTCCGCTACCGTCGGCGTGCGACAGTTGCGCGACGCCGAACCGTCCGCAACGGAGGAGACCCAGCATGTTTGTTCAGATCATGGAGTTCGAACTCGACCCTCAGGAGGCAGTTCGCCTGCTGAACGAGTACGCCGACGCAGCGCAAGGCGAGACCTATGCCCGTCGGGCGATGATCTGCGCCGACCGAAATCGGCCTGGGGTCGTGCACCAGTTGATCTTCTTCGACTCGGTCGAGGAAGCCGAGTTGAACAACGAACTCGCAGTCACCCAAGCGGCGGCGGCCGAGTTCGGTGCAGCGGTCGGCGATGTTGCCTTCACCGACCTCGATCTCATCGCCGACATCACGATCTGACGCCCGGCGATACCTGCGCCACCGGCCGGCTCAGTCGTCGGTGGCGTTGGTGATCACCCGCCGCAGATGGTGGGCCAACGCCTGCTTCTGCTCGACGGAGAGACCGGCCGACATGTCGCCTTCGAACGCATTGAAGAGGGGGAAGACGTTCTCGATCGTGGCGCGGCCGACACCGGTGAGGTGCACCACGACGCGCCGTCGGTCGGCTTCGAGCCGCGTTCGCTCGACCAGCTCTTGCTTCTCCAGCGTGGTGAGAAGCCCGGTGAGCGTGCCTTTTGCCAGGTCGCATTCGGATGCGAGTTTCGCAGTCTCCATCTCGCCCCAGACCCACAGCACCCACAGGCAGGTGAAACCACCCCACGACAGGTTGTGCTCGGCGAGAACGGTTCGTTCCGCTCGTCGGCGAACCGACGCGGCGGCCCGGTAGATGTTCGAGATGGCCTGCATCGAGGTGAAGTCGAGCGGGCGGTCGCCGAGTACTGCCTGGATCTGCTGTTCGGCGTCGAGGATCTCGTCGCCACCGGTCGGCTCGGACACGAGGCGACCATAGCGGGGCTGTCGTGTCGGTCGATCGTGGGACGTCGACAGCACTCAGTAGAGCGAACTGCCCTCGTCGTCGACGTGCGTCCCGCGGGCACGGGCGAGATCGGCTTTCGCTCCGGCCGCCAATGCGATCTGATCGGCGATGGCGGTCACCATCCGCATGCCCTGACCGAACCGTTGTTGCACCAGCGACCCGGAAGCGTGGCAGCCGGGCATCACCCCTGCGTTGTTGCACTCGGCGATGATCGTGGCATAGGCCTCGTCGAACGCAGCATCACCATCGTTGTTTGCGGGCGGCAGGCCCAGCGTGAGTGAGAGGTCTGCCGGTCCGACATAGACCGCATCGATGCCGGGCACCTGGAGGATGTCGGGCAGGTTGTCGACCGCCTGCTTGGTCTCGATCATCGGAATGACCGCAATGTTCTCGGCCGCCCACTCGACGTAGTCGGCGCGTCGCACCCGGCCGACCGTCGGACCGAACGACCTCGATCCACCCTGGGGGGCGTAACGACAGGCACTGACCGCAGCCTGGGCCTCCTCGACGGTGTTGACCATCGGGATGATGACGCCCTCTGCGCCTGCGTCGAGCATCTTGCCGATGATGCCGGGTTCGTTCCACGGCACACGCACGATCGGTGTCGAGCCGGCGTGCTCGATGGCTCGGATCAGCTCGACGGTCACTTGATAGTCGACAGCACCGTGCTGGGTGTCGACGCACACATAGTCGAAACCGGCTCGGGCCATCACCTCTGCGGAGAGGGTCGCAGGAATGGAGAGCCATCCGCCGATCAGATTCTCGCCGTCGGCCCATCGTTGTCGCATCGATCGCATGGCTGGGTTCTAGCAGGTTGCACTCTCGTGAGAGGCTCGACGCTATGAGCGACCTCAACACCACCCCGCTTGCCAAGTCCTCCGCAAGCGTCAACGGCAAACAAATGGCGTACCACGAGCGCGGGAGCGGCGACGCCATCGTGTTCCTCCATGGCAACCCGACGTCGTCGTACCTGTGGCGCAACGTCGTTCCCCACGTGGAAGATCTCGGCAGGGTCATCGTCCCCGACCTGATCGGCCATGGGGACAGCGACAAGCTCGACGACACCGGTCCAGACTCGTACCGCTTCGTCGAGCATCGTGCGTATCTCGACGGACTGCTGACCGAGCTGGACATCGGTGACGCCGTCACGCTCGTCATCCACGACTGGGGTTCGGCGCTCGGGTTCGACTGGGCCAACCGACACCGCGACCGGGTGCAGGGGATCTGTTACATGGAGGCCATCGTTCGTCCCGTGACCTGGGACGAATGGCCCGATGCAGCCACGCGGATCTTTCAGGGATTTCGCTCCGAGGCCGGGGAAGACATGGTGATCGAGAAGAATCTGTTCGTCGAGGCCGTGCTTCCCGGCTCCATCATCCGCGATCTCCGCGATGAAGAGATGCACGAATACCGTCGTCCCTTCGTCGAACGGGAACACCGTCGGCCAACCCTCACCTGGCCTCGCGAGATCCCGATCGGTGGCGAACCCGCCGAGGTGGTCGACATCGTGCAGAGCTACGCCGACTGGCTTGCCGAGAGCGAGGTTCCGAAGCTGCTCGTCAACGCCGAACCTGGCGCCATTCTCAAAGGACCACAACTCGACTTCTGTCGGGGTTGGCCGAACCAGACCGAAGTGACCGTGGCCGGCAATCACTTCCTGCAAGAGGACAGTCCCGACGAGATCGGCCGAGCACTCGCCGAGTGGCTCGGCGCAATCACGGCGGCGACGACGTCGTGACGAACATCGAGCGGGGACCACGGAACTCGAAACCGCGGATCTCGACGTCAGCACCGTCGGCCATCCGCAGGTCGGGAAAGCGGGCCAGGATCCGTTCCACTCCGACTCGGACCTCTTGGCGGCCCAGCCACTCGCCGAGGCAACGGTGTGCGCCGAGCGCAAACGCGGCATGGCTGCCTTCGCGCCTGTCGAGGTCGATCTCGGTCGGGTCGGTCCAGTGGGTCTCGTCGAGATTGACCGAACGCAGCACCCCGCTGACCAGTTCGCCCTGGCGGATCGAGACCCCGGCGAGTTCGAGGTCCCGGGTTGCTTGCCGGGTGACCGTGCCGACGGGTGTGTAGACCCGGAAGACCTCTTCGATCAGACGGCGAAGCTTGGCCGGAGATGCCTCGATCTCGGAGCGAAGGTCGGGCCGGCTCAACACCACGTGGATCACCAGGCCGATGCCGTCGCGCGGTTCGTTGATCCCACCAGAGATCATCAACCTGACGTTGTTGACGATCTCCTCAGGGGTGGCCCCGTTGCGAACGAACCATGAGATCGCAGTGTCGTCGTCGGCGCTTGCGGCGATGCGTCGCGCGATCGCTTCACCGAGCGATGCTTTGGCGATCTCACCGGCCTGTGCGAGCTTCGGGTCGTTCCCGAAATTGGCGATGTCGGCACAGAGCCCGTTGCACCACTCCCACATCTGGTCGTAGCCGTGGTGGTCGAGTCCGAGAACCGTCGCCAACGCACCGGCCGACAGCAACTGGGCGTAGTCGGCCATGAGATCGAAACCGGTGGGGTCGACGGTGTCGAGCAGCGTGTCGGCAATGCTCGCCAACTCGTCGGACACGAACGAACCACTGCGTCCACCGGGCTGGAACGGTGGCTGCATGATCTGTTGCAGCCTGGTGTGTTCGGGTGGATCACAGGTGAGCATGTTGGGCCCGAGGGCCCGGGCGAGCAGTGATGGCTCGGTCGCCGCCGAGAAGAGTTCCGGGTGTGCCTCCATGAAGGCGACGTCGTCCCAGCGGGTCACGAGCCACATCTCGAGCGCCGGCACCCAGCACACCGGTTCGTCGGCGCGAAGCCTCGCCATGATCGGATCGGGGTCGAACTCGAGGTCTTCCAGCGTGATGTCGTCGCCGAGACGTCGCATGGTGCCTTCCGGAATCAGTGGGCGCCGGTCGTGGAGATGCGTCAGTGATACATCGTCAGTGATACATGAGGTACTCGGCGAGTTCCCAGGCAGTGGCCTGGTCACCCCCCTCGTAGGCCCCGGCCGCATCGATGAATCGCTCCCACTCCGCCTCTTTGATGAAGAGAAAGTTGTCGCAGAGGTCTTGACCGACCGCTTCTTGCAGCGCCGTGTCGGCGGTGAGATCGGCGAGCGCATCCTTCAGGTTCTCTGCAGAGTGGACATCGGTGTTGACCGTTTCGAAGCCGTCGTCGGTCATCGGATCTGGACAGCTGAGCGAGTGGACGATGCCGAGGCGGGCGCTCTGGAGAACAGCAGCGACCGCAAGATGAACGTTGGCCGAACCATCGGCCAACCGACTTTCGATGCGAGTGCCGGGTCCACCCACTTCGGGGATGCGGTTTCCGGCGCAGCGATGTTCGAACCCCCAGTTCGCCCAGTAGCCACAGAGTTCTCCGGGTTGCAGGCGGCGGTACCCGGTGATGGTCGGCACGCACAGGGCGGTCATGCCCCTGTGGTGTTCGACGAGCCCGGCGAGACACGCCTTTGCGAGCGATGACAGGCCGTCGTCGGACGAGGTGTCGATCAGTGCGTTGTTGCCGTCGCCGTCGAGCAGCGAGAAGTTGACATGGACGCCCGATCCCGACACGCCGGCGAACGGTTTTCCGAGGAACGTGAGGTCGAGTCCGTGAGCGAGGGCAACCTCACGGGCCAGCACTCGAAAGAGGAAGATGTCGTCGACCGCCCGAAGTGCGTCGTCGTACTCGAGCGTGAGCTCGAATTGTGCTTCGTCGAACTCGGCGTTGATCGACTCGGTCCTGAAACCGCAACGCTCGGCGGTCCACATGATGTCGTCGATCACGCCGCTGGGATCGGATCCTGGGCCCGTTCCGTAGACCATCGAGCGAGGTGTTTCCCAACGCTTCCAGCCTCCGTCTCCGTCGGGTTCGATGACGTACGCCTCCAGTTCGATGCCGACCTTGACCGTGTAGCCCAGATCAGCCCAGTCGGCGACCGCCCTTTGCAGCGCATGCCTCGGGGCAACGGTGTACGGCGCGCCTTCGAAGTCGAGGTGAGCGACTGCGACGGCCGTGCGATCGTCCTCCCAGCTCGGTTTGATCGTGTCGGGATCCATCGTCGCCCAGATGTCTTTCAATCCTTCGAGCAGGTACGAGCCGGGTGCGGGAACCAGCGAGCGGTCGTAGCCGAGCGCAAAGGCACTGGCGCAGTGGCCGGTACCCTTCGCCGCGATGCGCGCCGGAAGGTACTTGCCCCGGGCGAGGCCGAGGTGGTCGGGCCACAGCACGCGATAGCGGTCGTAGGTGGTCATCGAGCCTCCTTCTGGGATTGCGCCGCAGACCATACTCGTTCGGTGCCGAACGGTCTCGGGCGCAGCTAACGTCGCGACGATGAAGCCACTGATCGGTCTCGTCGGGCGTCGCAAGAAGGGTCATCAGATTGTGGGGATGGCCGAAAACCTCCACGAGATCGACATCGACATGTACATGAGCGATTACGGCCGAGCGGTGCAGGAAGCTGGTGGTCTGCCGGTGCTGTTGCCCGTCGACATCGACCCGTCGGACTATGTCGGTCGACTCGACGGCCTAGTCCTGACCGGAGGCACCGACGTGGGACCCGAGCGCTACGGAAAGGCATCGGAGAGCGATCTGTTCCCGCCCGAGACCGAACGCGACGAACTCGAGCTCGCCCTGATGGGACTCGCAATCGACGGTACGTTCCCGGTGCTCGGCATCTGCAGGGGCTTGCAACTCGTCAATGTCCACGGCGGGGGCACCCTCCACCAGGACGTCCCACCTCACGCCCGATACGACGTGCCCCCGCAGGCCGCGGTTCATGCGGTGGAGTTCGCCGAAGGATCGGTGCTTGCCGATCTGTACGGCGCTCGTCGCGAGGTCAACTCGTTGCATCATCAGACGGTGGACGAGGTGGCCCCCGGCTACATCGTCTCCGGCCGTGGTGACGACGGCAGTGTCGAGGGTCTGGAGCACGAGTCGCTCCCGATCGTGGCAGTGCAGTGGCACCCCGAGATGATGACTGATCGGGCAAGCGATCCGATCTTCGCCTGGCTCGTCGAGGCTGCGATATCGTCGAACGCATGAGCTACGAGCGGATCCAGGTCGAGCGTGACGGCGCCGTCGTCACCATCACGCTCGCCAACCCCGAGAAGCGAAACGTTCTCGCCCGAGACACGATGCTCGAATTGCGGGACGCTTTTCGCGAGACCGGCCAGTCCGATGCGCTTGGTGTGATCCTTGCGGCTGAAGGTCCGGTGTTCTCCGCCGGCCACAATTTCGGTGACATGCTCGGGGCTACCGAGACCGAGGCCCGGGAACTCCTGGATCTGTGCACGGAGATGATGCTCCTCGTCCAGCAGTTGCCGCAGGTGGTCATCGCTCGGGTGCATGCGCTCGCCACCGCTGCCGGCTGCCAACTGGTGTCGATGTGCGACATGGCGGTTGCAGCCGAGTCGTCGGCCTTCCAGGCCCCGGGCGGCAAGGGTGGCCTGTTCTGCCATACACCGATGGTGGGCATCGCCCGAGCGGTCGGGCGCAAGCGCGGTCTCGAGATGGCGATCACCGGCGACCCGATCGACGCACACACCGCAGCCGAATGGGGTTTGGTCAACCGGGTTGTGCCCGACGCCGAACTGATCGACGCAACCGACGAGTTGATGCGCCGAGCAACCCGCGGTTCGGCCACCTCCAAGATGGAGGGCAAGCGGGCCTACTACGCCCAGTACGACATGGCGACGGCCGATGCCTACGACTACGCCACCGCTGTGATGGCGGCGGGGGTGGCGTCGCGTGACGGGCAGGAGGGCATTGCGTCGTTCGTCGAGAAGCGTCGGGCGGAGTTCGGCCCTCGCGAATGATCTACGAGCTCGCGCAGCTCAACATCGCCCGCAAAAAGTATGACGACGACGACCCGCGTTTCGCAGGGTTCATGGAGCATCTCGATCGCATCAATGCGCTCGGCGACGCAGCCCCCGGTGCCATATGGCGCTTCACCGACGGCTCGGGCGCAGCAATCGAGACGCAGGTGTTCGACGACCCGAACCTGCTCGTCAATCTGACGGTCTGGTGTGACGTCGAGTCGCTCTGGAACTTTGCGTACAAATCCGAGCACGGCGAGTTCCTGCGGCGCCGCAACGAGTGGTTCGACGTCGAGATCGCCGCAACGACCGTGATGTGGTGGGTGCCCAAGGGTCACCGACCCACGCCGAAGGAAGCGATCGAACGGCTCGAACATCTTCGTGCACACGGTCCGTCGCCCTATGCGTTCTCGTTCCGCGATGCTCACGAGCCACCCCATGACTGAGCGCTCGCGGGTGTTGGCGTTTGCGCACGAGACCCGGCTTGTCGACATCCCCGACGATGCCGTCCGTCAGGGGCGACGGCTCCTGCTCGATCTACTCGGTGTGGCCGCCGCCGGGTCGACGACGGAACTCAGCCGTATCGTCCGCAACCATGCCGCTGCGCACTTCGGTGCCGGCCCGGGAGGGAGTTCGGCACCGATGCTGTTCGACGGTCGGTCGGTCTCGCCGGCCGGTGCTGCGCTGGCGGGTGGCATGACCATCGACTCGATCGATGCTCACGACGGCCATCGGCTCACCAAAGGCCATACGGGGTGCGGCCTGCTGCCTGCGTTGCTTGCCTTCCACGCCGCCGAACACATCGATGACTGGGACGAGTTCATGGCCGCCCTGATCGTGGGGTACGAGGTGGGAACGAGAGCCGGCATTGCGCTCCACGCGACCGTGCCCGATTACCACACGTCGGGTGCGTGGATCGCAGTCGGGTGTGCGCTCGTCGGAGCTCGGACACTCGGCCTCGATGCGGCGACGACCGACGAGGCGATCGGTATCGCCGAGTATCACGGGCCCCGTTCACAGATGATGCGAGTGATCGATCACCCCAGCATGCTCAAGGACGGATCGGGTTGGGGGGCGATGGCTGGTGTTTCCGCCACGTACCTGGCGGCCGATGGCTTCACGGGTGCGCCTGCGATCACGATCGATTCCCCCGAGGTCACCGAGTTCTGGTCCGATCTCGGCTCCTCGTGGCTGATCGGCGATCAGTACCTCAAACAGTTTCCGGTCTGCCGGTGGGCGCAGCCGGCGGTTGCCGCTGCACGCCACCTGATGACCGAGCACACCCTGCGAGCAACCGATGTGGTCGATGTCGAGGTGGCAACGTTCCACGAGGGTGTCCGCCTCGCCGTGCGCCACCCGTCGACCACGGAACAGGCGCAGTACTCACTGCCGTTTCCCGTGGCAGCGACGATCGTGCACGGCGAGATCACCCCTGCCACGGTGACGACTGGACTCGATGACGAGGCGGTCAATCGACTGTCGGGCCTGATCCGCGTCGTGGAAGATCCCAGCCACTCGGCGGCGTTCCCGGGTCGACGCCTCGCCCGGGTGACGTTGACACTGGCCGACGGTCGTCGACTCGAGTCGGCTGACACCGAGGCACCGGGCGATCCGCACACGCCGCTCACCGACGCCGAGGTCATGGCGAAGTTTCGGTCGTATGCCGGTGCGGCCGCTGACGGTCTGGAACGAGCCTCGTCGGTCACCGAGATCCTTGCCCAGCGGGTGTAGCCCACCGGTCGATCTCGAGGCAACACCACTGCCTACGGTGCATACGAACGCTTCGCGACTTCTTCGAGCATGACTTCGGTGGCGCCACCGCCGATGGGCAGGATGCGGGCGTCGCGGTACATGCGCTCGATGGTGGACTCGCGCATGTAGCCCATGCCGCCGTGGAACTGAAGGCAGTCGTACATGATCTCGTTGACGACCTCGCAGCCCCAGGCCTTCACACCCGACATGGCCTTCACGTTGTCCTGGCCGGCGTCGTGCATCCATGCCGCGTGGTACATCGATGCCCGGACGGCATCGATCTTGGCCTGGTTCATCGCCATGCGTTGACGGATGGCACCAAGGTCGAACAGATGTCCACCGAAGGCCTTGCGCTCCTGGGTGTAGGCGTTGGTCAGATCGATCGCTGCCTGCGCTGCGCCTACCCCCATCCCGACCAGCACCATGCGTTCGTTCTGGAAGTTCTTCATCGTCTCGTAGAACCCGCGGTGGACCGTGCCCAGCACCTGCTCGTCGGAGACCCACACGTCGTCGAGTACGAGTTCTGCGGTGTCGGAACACAGCCAGCCGTGCTTGGTGAGTTTGGTGGCGACCTCGAACCCCTCGGTGCCGGCCGGCACGAGAAACATGGTGATGCCGTATTTGTTGTCGGGGTCGGTGCGGGCCGCGACGATGGTCAGGTCGCCGTAGACCGCGTTCGTGATGAACATCTTGCGGCCGTTGATTCGCCAGCCGTCGCCGTCCTTCACCGCCGAGGAGCGAATACCGGCAACGTCGGAGCCGGCGTCGGGCTCCGACACGCCGATCGAGAAGATTGCATCGCCCGACAGCATCTTCGGAACCCATTCGGCGTGTTGTTCTGGACTGCCGGAGTTGATCAGGTGGGGGCCGGCCATGTCGGTGTGGACCAGCACGGTGACGTCGAAGCCGGCGAAGGTCGACGCACCGAGCGCTTCGGAGAAGGTTGCCGAGGCAAGCATTCCCAACCCGAGTCCGCCGTGTTCTTCGGGTACTCGCAAGCCGAACATGCCGAGCGCTCCCATCTGGCGCAGCACGTCACGGGGTACCTTGCCGGCCTCTTCCCAAGCGTTGCCGTGCGGGTGTACCTCGTTGGTCACGAACTCGACGGTCTGGTCGTAGATCGCCTCGAGTTCATCGGTCATGTATGCGTTACGCATCGGGGTCGCCCTCCTCGAAGGTGACAAGAATCTGGTTGGTCTCGACTTGGTCTCCAGGCCCGACACGTACCTCGGCGACCACGCCAGGCCCACCGGCGGTGAGCGTGTGGAGCATCTTCATCGCTTCGATCACGACCAGCGGGTCGGAGCCGTCGACGGCTCGGCCTGACTGGGCGTGGACCTCGGCGACGACGGCGGGGAACGGCGCAACGACAGCGTTGGCCGACCCGTGAGTCCCGCCGGAGGTCGGCGCCCATCGTTGGGATCGTGAGATGGGCTGAAACGTGTGTGATTGGCCGCGAACGTTGACCACCCCGTCGACGGCGGTGCCGGGGACGGGGACGACGTCGAGAACGTCACCGTCGAGCGTGCGAACCGATGCAGGGCGATCGGCGCGATGGGGCGTGAATCGGCGGTCGCCGCCGGTCCACGGGCCGTCGCCGGGAGGGGAGAACGCAGCGATGGCCGCGGCTTCCGTGGTGCCGTAGTCCTCGGGAAGCTCGGTCTCGTCGAGGAATCGTGTGGTGATACGGCCGTCACGGAACTCAGGTCGGTCGATCAGCCAGCGGTGGAAACCACCGTTCGTCACGACCCCGCCGATCAGCAGGTTCTCGAGTGCTTCGCCGAGGTTGGAGATGGCGGCTTGGCGGTTGGCACCGTGCACGATCAGTTTGGCAACCATTGGGTCGTAGTGCGGTGTGATCGGGGTACCGACCTCGATCGCCGCATCCCAACGAGCGTTGGTCGGGGGTGACACGACGGTGACCGTTCCGGTTTGGGGGACGAAGCCGGAGGCGGCGTCCTCGGCATTGATTCGAGCCTCGATCGCGTGTCCCGAAAAGGCGATGTCTCCCACATCCAGGGGTAGCGATGCCGCAGCCCGGAGTTGGAGTTCGACGAGATCGAGTCCGGTGATCTCCTCGGTCACCGGGTGCTCGACCTGCAAACGGGTGTTCATCTCGAGGAAGAAGTAGTCGCCGGTCTCGTCGTCGACCACGAATTCGACGGTGCCGGTGGAGTCGTATCCGATCGACTCTGCAAGGCGGACGGCCGCTTCACGAAGCCCGGTCTCGGTCGATTCCGGCAGGTTCGGGGCTGGCGCTTCTTCGAGGAGCTTCTGGTACCGCCGTTGAACCGAGCACTCTCGGGTACCGAGCTCGATCACGGTGCCGTGCTTGTCGCCGACGACCTGTACCTCGACGTGGCGTGGGCGGGTGATGTATCGCTCGACGATGACGCGCCCGTCGCCGAAGGATCGCTCGGCCTCGGTGGTCGCCTCGGTGAGCGCAACGGAGAACTCCTGTTGTGTGTGCGCGATTCGGATGCCCTTGCCGCCACCGCCGGCCGCCGCTTTGACGAGGATCGGGTACCCGATGCGTTCGGCGGCCGCTTCGAGGTCGTCGGGATCTTGGGAGTTGGCATAGCCGGGGATGATCGGCACGCGGGCCTCGGCGGCGAGCCGACGCGCCTCGATCTTGGAGCCCATGGTGGCGATCGCTGCCGGGTTCGGTCCGATCCAGATCAACCCGGCATCGATGACCGCTTGGGCGAAGTCGGCGTTTTCGGAGAGGAAGCCGTAGCCGGGATGCACAGCGTCGGCACCGGTCGCTGTTGCAACGGCGAGGAGGCGTTCCGTCGACAGGTATGACTCGGCCAGGGCGGCCGGCCCGATCGGCTCAGCCCGATCGGCGTCGGTGGTGAACGGAGCGCCGAGATCGGGCTGGGCATAGACGGCGACCGTTTCGTGCCCGAGTCGCTTGGCGGTCCGGATCACCCGGCGAGCGATTTCGCCTCGGTTTGCGATGAGGATGCGCATCAGTCCGTCACCTCACATCCGGTAGACCAGGCCCGGTCCGGGCTCTGGTTCGTCGTGGCGGGCGGCCAGGGCCAAACACAAGCCCAACGCATCGCGGGTGTCGATCGGATCGATCAGGCCGTCGTCCCACAGACGCGAGGTGGCGTAGTACGGGTCGGACTGTTCCTCGTATTGCCCACGGACCTCGGCTCGAAGCGCTGCGATCTCTTCGTCGGTCGTCTCAGCGCCCTTCATTCCGGCAAGTCGGATGTCGACGAGCACGGTTTCGGCGGTGTCAGCGGCCATGGTGGCGATGCGCGAGTTCGGCCACGCGAAGAGCAGGCGGGGGTTGAAGCCGCGCCCGCACATGCCGTAGTTGCCGGCGCCGTACGAGCCGCCGACGAGCACCGTGTACTTCGGCACCGTGGCGTTCGCGACCGCAGCGACCATCTTGGCCCCGTTCTTGGCGATACCTCCGACTTCGGAGTCTCGTCCGACCATGTACCCGCTGGTGTTCTGGAGAAACAGGAGGGGAATCCGGCGCTGTTCGCACAGCTCGATGAAGTGCGTCGCTTTGAGGGCCGATTCGCTGAAGATGATGCCGTTGTTGGCGATGATGCCGACGAGGTGGCCCCAGATGCGAGCGAAGCCGGTGACGATCGACTGACCCCACTCGGGCTTGAACTCGGACATGTTCGACCCGTCGACGATGCGGGCGATGATCTCGGTTGCTTCGAAGGGGATGCGGTCGTCGGACGACACGATGCCGTAGAGCTCGCTCGCCGGATAGGCGGGGGGCTCTGGCTCGGCCCAGTCCATCCACGGCTGGCGGGCATCGACTCGTCGCTGGTTGGTTGTGGCGCAGATTTCGCGGAGCTTGCCGTACGCCTCGCGCTCGCTCGTCGCCATGTAGTCACTCACCCCGGAGAGCCGGGTGTGGAGTTCGGCACCTCCCAGGTCGTCGGGTTCGATGATCTCCCCGAGTGCGGCTTTCACGATCGGTGGGCCACCGAGATAGATGCGGCCGATGCCCTCGACCATGATCACTTCGTCGCTGAGCGCCGGCACGTAGGCGCCTCCTGCGGTGCAACCGCCGAGCACGACCGAGAGCTGCGGAAGACCCATCGCCGACAGTCGAGCTTGCCGATAGAAACTGCCACCGAAATGGTCCTTGTCGGGAAAGATCTCGTCCTGCAGGGGGAGGAATGCGCCACCCGAGTCGACGAGATAGATCACGCCGAGGCCGTTTTCCTCGGCGATCTCCTGGGCCCGGACGTGCTTCTTGATCGCAATTGGGACGAGCGAACCGCCTTTCACCGTCGCGTCGTTGGCGATGAACACCCACGGAACACCGTGAACGATGCCGATCCCGGTGACGATGCCCCCGCCTGGGACCTCGTCGCCGTACTGGCCGTAGCCAGAGAGCGTCGAGAACTCGAGGAACGCCGAGTTGCGATCGGTCACCATGTCGATGCGATCACGGACCATGAGCTTGCCCCGGGACAGGTGCCGCTCGATCGAACGGCTGCGGCCGGGCCCTCCGTCGATCGCGATCTGTTGGCGTTCGCGCAAGGTGGCGACGAGTTGTTCGTATGCCGCCCGGTTGGCGGCGAATGCGTCTCCACCGATGTCGATCCGGGATTCGATCTGTCTCATGCGGCGACCCCGTTCCAGAATTGGTGGGTGATCGTGTCGGCGAGTTCGTCGAGATTGCCACGGTCGGCGTCGAACCATTCGACTGTGGTGTTCATTGCGCCGAACAGAGCGAGGCGGCTGAGCCCGACGGGGGTGCCGTCGGCCAACTCGCCGTCTGCGGCAAGTTGCCCGAGAAACGCTGCCCACCGCGCTTCGTAGGCATCGCGCATCGGCACCACTGCGTCACGAACGGTCGACGGTGCAGTCCGAAAGGCGGTGACGTGCGCTGCGGTGTAGGGACCGTGATCGAACAGGGCCGAGAGGTGGGCGCGGATGTGGGCGGCGAGTCGCGTCCGAGGGCTCGCTCCCAGGGTGCGTTCGGCGGCTTCGTCCCACGCGTGCTCCATGACATCGATCCCGCGCCGGAAGACGGCTTCGACGATCTCGTTCTTGCTTGCGAAGTGGTGGTAGAGCGAGGCAGCCCGGATGCCGACCCGCTCGGCGATCTGGCGCTGGGCGACCCCGGCGACACCGTGTTCGATGATCAACTCTGCGGTCGAGTCGAGGATCCGCTGTCGGGCTCCGTGTTGGTCGATTGATGGGTCGGCAAGAACCGGCATGGTTCAACCCTACCGAACGTTCGTTAGGGATACCAGTGGCCGAACTCGAATCGATCGAGTGGTCTCCTTCGGAAGTCATCTGGGTCGGCTTGGTTCCTGGCGAGCAACGTCCTACGGTTAGCGCCATGAAGCAGCTGGCGATGTGCGTGGTCCTCGTCGTGGCGTTGACGGGATGTGGATCAGCTTCCTCCGAGGCACCAGGAGTGAACGACCCGACGACCTCGACGGACACGGGTGAACCGACGACCTCGACCGACACCGGCGGCTAAGGAGCCGAACGCTCCGAACGTGACGTCGGGGGCCCTCGACCGGCGGAGAGCAAACGATGCCTGAGCGGCCGTTTGTCTCTACCAGTACTCCTCGTAGTGGATGTTGCCGGGCTGGCCGCGCCTGTCGATGGTGAAGCCGCGTTCGACGAGTAGCTCGACCACGCCGGTGGTCGCGGGAAAGACACCCTCCTCATCGGGAATCCCGATCATCGCCGGGTTGCCACACATGTAGACGTGGGTGGTGGCCGGGTCGAGCGATACCCCCATCGCAGCAAAGTCGCCATCGCGGACGAGGTCTTGGATGTACCGCTTGGCGATGTCGGGCTCGCGGGTTGGCATCGGCAGGTAGTGGTAGTTGTGATGGCGCCGTTCGAGCTCCCGGTGCGTGTCCAGATAGCCGAGGTCGACCGAGTTGCGGACCGACACGGCGCAGACGATCGGGCCGTGGTGCCCCTTTCGCAGCAGCTCCGTCGCCATGGCGTTGTGGGGCGCCTCGCCGGTCCCGGTCGAAAAGAACATGACCGTCCCGGCTGGGTTGGTCACGGCATCGAGGGTGTAGCGGCCGGCGACCTTCGGGCCGAGGTAGATGCGATCGCCAGGGCGTTTGAGCGCAAGGCGCGGCGTGAGTTCGGGGATGTTGTCGTCGGTCGGCGGCACGAGGACGATGTAGAACTCGAGTTCGTCGAGCCCTCCCTCGTCGACGAGGTAGCCGTGCTCGTCCAGAATCCGAGAGCTGATCGAATACGACCGGCGGATCAACTTGAACCAGCGGTTCTCGAGGTTCGGGTCGATCGCATCATCGATTCGTTCCTCCCAAAAGCCCAGGCCAAGCGTGGCGTATTGGCCCGGTGTGTAGTCGGTGCCGCCATGATCGGGCTTGACTCGCAGCACCCACAGGTCGGAATGCGTGGGTTCGAAGTGGGTGATCGTCGCGTTGTAGTGCTCTTCGCGCAGCTCCTCGACCGCACCCTCGTGGCGGTGTCGTCGGGTCTTTCGGGGCTGAATGCGCTCCGGATCGAGTTCGGGAAACGCAGCCGCCATGTCCAGGCCGACGCGATGGCCGGGCGACACGGTTGCGATGGAATCGCCGTCGGGTTCACCGAGCAACCAGACCTTGCCGGTGGCGAGCGCCTCGGTGGTCACGCCACGTTCTTCAGGCTCGAGGGTGCGGCGATGCGACGCAAACACGACATGATCGAACTGCAGGTCGGGTGTCCGCCGGTCGTTGAAATACGCCATGGGGTGGCCGTCGACCACGGCGATCTCGTCGGGGACCGAGCGGTAGAGGATCGTGATCCGACGTTCCCGTTCCATTCGCCGCAGCGCGTTGTCGGCGGCCGGAGAAAGCAGGTCAGGATCCATTCCGCCGGCGGCGAGCACCACATTTCCACCCGCCGCCGCGATCGTGGCGGCCAATTCGACAGCGTGATCGGTGTACCCCACCACCAGCACGTCATGGTCTTGGGGGTTCTCGGGTTCGGTGTCGACCGTGATGGTCGGCAGGTCCGGGACTGGAATCGGCGGCGTGTAGTCGGGGAGTGCAGGGCGATGGGCCAGCAAGACGGCTCGGGCCCGATAGCGGTGGCGGTTGGTGACGATGAGCAGCTCGTCACCCCCCTCGACGACATCAACAGTCTCGACCATTTCGCCGTAGCCGATGTCGAGCTGGTTGTCGCGCACGAGCTCGGGGAACGTGACCTGGTTGCTGCGCGAAATCAGGCGAACCGACTGCACCCCCGACCGCTGGCTCGAGATTGCAACGCTCAACCCGCCGGCCGTCCCGCCTGCAACCACGAGGTCGTACACGAGATCGAAGTCTTGGTGAATGGCCATACCGAGAGTGTTGCAGAAAGCAGTCGGGCCGCCCGTCGTGGGCGGCCCGACCGGTGCAGATGGGGTGGGTGGAGCTGCGGATGCCCGGGCTGACCGGGCTGGTACGTCTGGGACCTACTGGTAGGCGTCGAGGAGCTCGGTCACCGGACCGAGGCCGCCGTCACCCAGCGTGGAGTCGTAGGCCGAGAGCCGCACGCCGTCCTGCGCCCCGCGCTTTTCTCGAGAGATCGAGGCCGGGCCGACCCCGGGCAACTCGAAATCGTCGAAGGCGCCACCGTATGCCGCTGCCTCGAAGGTCTCGGGCGTCAAATCGACCCCAGCTGCGGTGGCGATCTGCTCGAAGATCGAGAGCGCGAGGCAGTAGCGACGAAGCGGGTTGAACCAGTTGTCCTCGTCAGGGGCGTAACTCAACGGATCGCGAAGGTCGTGGTCGGGGATCCGTTCGACGACGGGGGCGACGCACTGTGTTTGGAACGTCTCGCTCTCCCAGATCTCGGAGTCGGTGGGACCGGTGCTGACCAGGGCCCCGTTGGCGATCGACTTGTCGGTGATGGTGGCGCCAAGGTTGGCGAGTCCACCCGAGTCGTTGCTCCAGATTGCGATCTGGCCGGTCAGGCCGGCAGCGGCGGCGCCGCGGATCTCGGCGGACGGCGTGCCGAACACGAACAGGGTGTTGGCCCCGGATGCCTTGAACCGCTCGAAGGCCACGGCAAGCTCCTGGTCCTGAGCAATCGTGTCGCCGTCGAGCGCTTCGATGATCGCCGACCCGACGACCTCGATGCCTGCCGCTTCGAGTTGTTCGATCGAGAAGGCCTCTTCCGACGCTGCTGCAGCACCACCCATCGTGAAGACCTTGGCACCATCGGCTCGGCCGGTCTGTACGAGCAGGTTGATCAGGTTGATCGTCTGGTACTCGGCTGTCGGGCTGGCGTGGAACCACGGGGCCACCGCCTTGGCGAGTTCGTCGCCAGCGATCTCGCCGCCGATCATGATCGTCTCGTTGGTCCCGGTCACGCAGATATCGGCGGTGCCGGCCGGTCCGACGAAACCAGCCAGATTGGCGAAGACCTGATTGTCCTGGGTGTGGATGAGGCAGACCCGTTCGGCGTCAGCCGCGTCGATCGCCGAGTAGAACTCGTAGATCCCCTCGACCATGCGGCCGTTGATGCCGCCGCGGTCGTTGAGATCGTCGATCAGTGCCTCGAAAATACCCTGCTGATCCCCCCAGCCGGCCGGGCTCAGCCCCATGCTCGTGAGCTGCTCGAAATCGAGCATCGACATGCCGAGCAGGATCCGTTCGGCGGTCACGCCAGGCGGGTAGCTGTCGAAGGGCTCGACGACCTCGGGCTCGGCCGGCTCGTCGTCGGACGCATCGTCGCCGTCGTCGGCAGGTGCGTCGTCGTCGGACGCATCGTCGCCGTCGTCGGCAGGTGCGTCGTCACCGGAGTCGTCGGTCGTCTCGGTGACGTCGTCAGCGCCCTCGTCCTCTTCACTGCTCACACACGCTGCAGCGATCAGCGAGCAGGCGAACAACAGGGCGAGCAGGCGGAACAGCCTCGATGACTGCATCGTCTTCATGAGTCCCTCCATGGGTCAGCAGGTGCTGGTGGGAGAGATTCAAGCAGACAATCTGACGGGGTGTCAGGCCGTTGGTGCGTCAGACGGTGGAGGCGATGATCTGGCCATTGGGGCAGGCGAAGAATCCGGCTGGCTCGTCGCTCCACGCGCGCCACCCACGAGCGATCTCGGCGAGCTCGTCGAGCGTCGCATATCCGAGGTCCGTGGCGTGGGTCGCGTACGACGAGTGTTCGACTCGGTCGGCCCACAGGTCGCCCCACCAGTGCCGGCTCGCAGGATCTGCGAAGGTCCACACGTCGACGCTCACCTCGATGTCGGTGAAGCCGGCCTCCTGCACCCACCCGAGCAGATAGCGACCTGCGTCAGGTGTCGATTCCTGTTCGCCGGCGATGCGTTGATAGATGGCCATCCACTGCTCGATCGCAGGCGTTGCCGGTGCCCAGGTCATCCCGCCGTAGTCGGCGTCGCGCACCGCCAGAATGCCGCCCGGTTTCAGCACCCGGTTCATCTCTCGCAACGCAGCGACAGGATCGGAGAGATGTTGGAGGACCTGATGGGCATGGACGATGTCGAACGCATCGTCGGGGAACGACATGGCGTAGACGTCGTCGACCATGAACCGACAGTTGGGGGGCGCAGTCGGCTCGGCGAGGAGTGCCTCGGCCCGTCCGATCACATCGGGAGCGATGTCGAACCCGATCACCTCGCCGGGGGCGATCCGCACTGCGAGATCGACGGTGATGGTGCCAGGTCCACAACCCACGTCGAGCAGGCGCCGGCCGGGAATGAGATGGGGGACGAGGTGCGGTGCAGAGTTGGCGACGGTTCGCCATGTATGCGACTTCATCACTGCGTCGGAGTGGCCGTGCAGGTACGGATCAGGCGGCACGACCCGAGTCTGGCATCATTCCGGGATGACGACCCTCGAGTTGATGGGCTGGACGGGTCCTTGGTCTGATGGCGACAAGGACGCGAATTTCAAAGCCGACATTGCGGCCCATGCCCATCTCGATCCACTGGCCACGATCACGAACCTGAGCACCAGCTGTGGTGTGCCGGTCGGGGCCATCGTCCACTATGTGCTGTGTCGGTGGGCGTCGGAGGGAAGCAGCGCACTGCTCGAGCTCGGTCCGCGCATGACCCGGCGGCTTCTCGAGCCGTTCGCAGCAGCAGAGGCCGCAGGCTCTGACGAAGCCCGCCTCGCCGCCTACGAACAGGTGCGGCAGATGGTCGAGTGGCTGCAGTTTCCGCTCGACAACCCGGAGGTCTACGACGATCTCAGCCCGTCGTGAACGATGATCAGTGCGGGCTGATCGGTGACTGCGCCGTCAGCCCACCGTCGATCGTGAAGCACGAACCCGAGACGAACGCCGCATCGGGCGAGGCGAGGTAGACCGCCAGGCCAGCGACGTCGGCAGGCGTGCCCATCC
>Ga0181563_10000723_pt1 | contig 31948 bp, 40 predicted proteins | sample 011ome_25_FD_133759 | JGI IMG/M metagenome (GOLD analysis project Ga0181563, IMG submission 133759) | Coastal salt marsh microbial communities from the Groves Creek Marsh, Skidaway Island, Georgia - 011512CT metaG (megahit assembly) | ecosystem: Environmental > Aquatic > Marine > Intertidal...
CAGTTATAATACTACTACGGCTTTCGTATCGAGCTTTAATACTACTATAGGCACAGATAAAGATACTACTACAGCCTTTAATACCTCGACTACCTTTGTATCGAGCTTTAATACAAGTATTGCCACAAGCCGTACTACTACTTCTACTTTTGGTACTAGTAATGTTACTGGTACGGCTTTTAATACTACTACAGCTTTCGTATCAAGTTTTAACACTACTATAGCTACAAGTCGTGTAACTGGTACAAGTCGTGTAACTGCGACTAATCGTGCAACTACAACTGTGTTTAATACTACGACTGCGTTTATTACTACCTTTACTACAAGTATCGGCACCAATAGAAGTACTTCTACAGTATTCAGCACAAGTCGTCTAACTGGCACTAGTCGCGCAACTACTACTGCGTTTACTACCGTATTCAATACAACAAATACTACTGCACGTAGTACAACCACTACATATAATACTGCATTGGCTACAGGGACAAGTATTGGAACAAGTAGGGCTACAAGTACTGTGTTTAATACTACGCAGTCTACTACTACCGCATTTACTACTGTGTTTAATACTACGACTGTGTTTAATACTACTAAGTCTACTACTACAGCGTTTAATACTACTACAGCGTTTAATACTACTACAGCGTTTACTACAGCTTTCGATACTGCATTGGGAACTAGTAGAAGCACAGCGTTTAATACTACTACAGTGTTTAATACTACTCGGGCGACTACGACTGTATTTAATACTACGACTGTATTCAACACTAATCAGTCCACTACCACGGCGTTCACTACTGTATTTGGTACTAGCGTAAGCACAAGTAGAGCAACTGGTACTGCGTTTACCACAGTATTCAACACTAATCAGTCCACAAACACTGTGTTTAATACGTCACTCGCGACTAGTAAAGCTACAAATACTATTGTTAATACCGTATTTGCAACAGTATTAAGTACCTCTAGAACTACAAGTACTGTATTTAGTACTGTATTTGGTACTAATAAGCCAACAAACATTAATACTACTACTACGTTTGTAACGACGTTTAATACATCGTTAGGAACAAGTAAGGCAACAAATACAGGTATATCAACTGTATTCGCAACAAGCAAGGCAACAAGCAAGGCTACCGCTACGTCCATACTCACAGATACCACTGTATTCGAGAGAATTACTGAAGGTAATGTAGTAACGGAAGTAAGTTCTGGCTCTGCACACAACACAATTTACTGGGATGGATCACAATGGACAGAAGTTTAGAAGAAGAGATAAAATCAATGTCTCGAAGGTTAGAAACAACTTTAGAGATAATCATGGAGCACTTTCGAGAAACGGAAGATCGCTTAGAAGAACTGGAAGACAAAATAGAGGAGTTGTCAAGTGGCGTTAGAGAGGTTAGCTGAGAATGATGTACTTGGTAATCCAACTGCACACTTTTTTAAATCTGGTAATATTATTCGTGGAGAAGAGAATGATAAATTATCAGAACTTAGGGAGCTGTTACCAGTTATAGGGCCAGAGCATACTCGTGTAGAGTATGATGTTTGGTATGACCTTGGGGATAAAGAGAAAGTGCATGGTTATGTATATACTGATGCCATGGCTAAATTTATCTATCTTCGAGTAGCTGGAGCATATTTCTCGCATAAAATTATGGTAGAAGCTGCAAAAGAAAAAATAACCGAAGAAGGGGAGAGAATTTTCGAAGATTTGGGAAAGAATAGCGTAGATAAGTATAGACTTAGAAAAGCGCGGGAAACCTTCCCATTTGTAGTATTTTTACCTGGCACCAATATAATAAACGATGCCGTTAATTGGGACAAATTAGATAATGCTGTAAAGCAAGGCGCAAAGTTAAAATGCCACCCATTATCTGCAGCAGGACTTGTAGCCAATCTAAAGCATAAATATGGTGCAGATAACATATTAGATAAGAAGTTATCGGGGCACCAACTACTAGCAGGCGCTAGTATAGTAGGTTGTTGTGAGAACTCTGAGATGGGGATTGTAGCTCTTGCTCAAGGTAAGACTACTTATCTTTTTGGTAAGGGGGCAAAACATCTAACCTACAGTGCTATATATAATACCGTTTGGGCGGGTGGTAAACCTAATAAAGATATGCTAAAAGCTATTTTATCTTCAAAGTATTCTGGTCTAGTTCCTGTAGTTAGTGATACTCCGGCAGACTATATAAATTCATTTTTTAACTATTACAAGGATATGCCGCATGTCAGCCCTAGAAATATTAGTACTTGAGTCTAACGATTTAACTTCTCTAACGGTTAACTCAATACGTAAGAATATGCCAAGAGCAAAGTATAAAGTAGTAAAATGTGGAGCTAGTAAGGTAGGAACAGCACTAGCACATGCCACAGATACTACACTAGTAGTAACGAGCGGGCTAGTGCTGAATATTAGGCAGGGAGACCTTCCTCCAGATTCTAAACTTAAACAGTATGCTATTTCTGTTAGTAGAGAGGGGGTGTATGTAGATCACCCAAAGCATGGAAAGGTATATGAACTTATTAACAGCCCCATTACTAAAGGCTTTGTAGATTTATCAATTTTTGTAATAAATCCAGATAGCTGGTATGAGATGCCAAAAACAGATGCTGGTATATTTAAAGATAAGAAATGCTTGTATATGCCAAGATACATTAATCATAAACATGACGTAATAATAAAAGACTGCATAGGTGGATATGAAGCATTTAAATATGGTATGGCAGGGGAAACGGCGGCGGTATATAATTATATTCCACACTTACTCTCTGGTGAAGCCACACCAATAGAAACAATTGCATATTGTTTTGATAAATTAGAAGAATACAGCGGAGGTCTATCGCCCGAAGCCAAGGCTAGAGTTTGTAAACTAGCCAAGAAAACTAAGGTGCGTGTAGGTAAAATGCGAAAAGGCTTATTTGAGCTAAGTTTAGGAGACTAATAATGAACGAAGAAGAAGAAGTACTTGTTGTAATCACATACGAAGGTGACGAATCTGTTGCTAAGCCAGGCATGACAGAATTCCCTTCAGAACCAGAGGAATTGTAATGATAACTTATAATATGCCAATACAGTATATAGGCACTTATGAGAATGAGATAAAGTTGGGATTTGCTGAACTAATGCCTGCTAATAGGTACATCTCTAGGGATGATCTTGCAGACTCCGTACATAATCGGGGCACCCCAACTTACAGCTTAGAGTACCCAGCACTAATAAAGAATAGAAACTCTAACATACTTATGAAAGGGTCTTGGGATGTAACATGGGAATGGGATGCAGGGACTTTTACAGAGGCTGATGTAGACCAGTTTATTAATCAACCCTACCCCCACCCAAATGCAATAGCAAAAAAAGATTTTGCAAATAATACCGCATCTTTATCTATAGTGGAGAGCAATGTTCCTACTGATGGATGGCAGGACCGTAGAGCTCCTTGGATATTACCTGCAAGAATAGCTACTGTAACGGCTACCTCTGAAGCTAGCATGTTGTGTGCAACTATCTTGAACGGGCAATATGATAGGTATAGCATTCTCAGCAATACCGTATCCCCTGGTGCTAGTATTACTGTGGAAAAGATAGGCGATGTGCATTGTTATATGATTCTCGGTGGGCCTTTAATGAAAGATACTACTCAGCTATCTGCATATACGGCGTATAAACTTACATCCCCTAGTATCACTATGACGAATACTGGCACTGAACTAGTTCGAATAGTCAGAATAAGTAAATAAGGAGAAATATAATGTGGAACCCAATTAAAATAACAAAGTCTCTTTACCACTTGCTAACCACATATGGTGAGATACAGACTCAAAAAGGGTATACTGAAGATCTAAAAGGCGATCCTAGATTAGATCATGTCTTAGTGCTCTACCGAGAATTAAACTTTCCTTTCGGTTGGGTCTCTATGACAAAGCTCAGGAATAGCCGTGCCGGTAGAGATATGGTGTGGGGACGTGGATATAATGAGTTTAACCATGTGAATGATGTGGTCCTCCCCAAGCTAACCGATCATGAATACCTAGCTACTCTAGCGCCTAATACTGTTGGGGCTCACTACTACCACCTTGTGAAACAATGGGGTCTTGAGGATCTGTATAATCAAAGATTTAAGCCCGAAGAAATGCGTCCAGATAATTCACTCTATCATAGCTTTAGTGATGATATAAGAGCTAACCACTCAAGGCACGTTATTATATCACATGATCTTTGGCACGCTATTTTTAGATACGACACATCTCCAATTGGCGAAGGCATGATTCAATCTATCTCAGCTCACCAGACATACTTTTGGCCTATGCACATTATAGGTTGGGGCGTTACTTTTAAGGAGATACTTAGAACAAAGAGCTTTGCTCCTTGGAAAGTGTGGATGGAAGGGTTGCGTATCGCAAAGGCAGCATCTAAGGATCTGCTATTGCAGTCACCGCTAGATCTGTTAGAGATGGACATTGAAGAGTGTCGGGAAAAGTTTAATATTGGGGAAGCAAGAGTGTTTGCTGAATATGTTAAAAATCGCCCAGATGATTTCCGTATGGATACTATACACCCAGAGTATAGAGATAAAGTATTCCAGGAAGCTATAGAGCTATGATTAAATGGAACTTCCCAATATTCAGGGCCATAGTAGGCCAAGGTCCTGTTACTTGGAAAAGCATATTCAAATTAATACTAGTTGGTTGGGGCTTAAAGATACTTCTCTTTAATACGGTAGCTATTCTCTATTTTGATGCCGCACCATTTCCAGTATTTCGATTTATTGGGTACTTATTTAATTCTACTACCTGTAACTATTACTGTAATTTATAGTCCATAAAAAAGCCCCGATTAAGGGGCTTTTCCATTATTCACCAGACTTGAATTGCTCCATGCCTTCTTTCAGCATTGTAGTATATCCAATTTGTTGCATCTCAACTCTTTGTAGCTCTAGCTTCAGTCGATTTAACTCATCGGTACAATGTGATAGTTGTGTTACTGAGTGTTGTACTACCTCTGGCAAATCTTCGTAATAATACTCTACGTTGTCAATGGTAATTGCGTGCTTTTCGTAAGTTACTTCTTCTGTCATTTTATATTTCCCTTTATTTAAATATGTCTTGCCAATTGCCAGTGGTACTCGCTTTAGAGTATTCAGTAGCACGATTTTCAAAAAAGTTTGCGTGTTCAACGCCATTTAACATATAGTCTAGCCAATCCAAAGGATTCTTCTCACTCCCAAAAATCTTCTTCAAGCCTAGCCCTAATAGCCTTCTGTCTGCAATATATCGAATATAATCTTTGACTTGTTGAGGAGTTAAATCAGGTACATCAGCTCCTTCAAAACAAAGATCAATAAACGCATCTTCTAACTCTACTGTACGTTCCGCTGCACAATAAATTTGGTACTTGAGATCATCATTCCATAATTCTGGGTTTTCTTGAATGAAAGTCCTAAATAGCTGGCTCATACCTTCTACATGTAAACTCTCATCCCGAACAGACCAAGTTACAATCTGCCCCATACCCTTCATTAAGTTGTGTCTTGGGAAATTTAGTAGAATTGCAAAACTACTAAATAACTGTACACCTTCAGTAAACCCAGAGTAGATAGCCATTGTTTTAGCAATATCCATCTTAGTTTCCATACCAAAATTACTCAAGTACTCGTGCTTATCCAGCATTTCTTTGTGCTCAAAGAACTTCTGGTATTCATCATCACCAAACCCAAGGGTTTCTAACAATAATGAATAGGCTTCCTGATGCACTGCTTCCATAGCGGCGAATGCAGATAGCATCATTCTTATTTCAGGCTGTTTAAATGTTGGTAAATAATGCGTAGCATAACCACAACATACATCTACGTCAGCCTGTGTAAAGAATCTAAAGATATTGGCAATAAGTTTCTTATTACCATCTGTCATCTTCTCTCGATAGTCTTTCAAGTCATCTGCAAGGTTAACTTCATCAGGTAGCCAGTGCATATGCTGTTGCGACTTATAATGTTCAAAAGCCCAAGGGTAGTTGAACGGTTTGTAATACTCTCTTTCGTCTAATAAACTCATCTCTATCCCTCACAAGAAAGGCAAATGCTTTCATCTATACTTGTAAACATGTACTTCCTTAAAGCCTCATCAGATACTGTTTCGGCGCGTTTCATTGCTTCACTACGCAAGTAATATAATGTTTTTACCTTTTGTTTCCAGGCCATCATATGTACTGCATGTAGTTCTTGTTTAGACACGCTTGCAGGGAAGAATACGTTTAGTGACTGACTTTGACAAATGTAGGCTTGTCTATCTGCCGCAAACTCAATAACCCATCTCTGGTCTATTTCAACCGCCGTTTTAAATACGTCTTTAGTGTACTCATCAAGGAAATCAAGATGCTGAACACTTCCGCTATTTGTAATAATAGACTTCCAAACTTCATCCGTATTTTGCCCAATCTCATCGAGAGCGAACTCCAGATACTCATTTTTAAGAAGGCTTGAACCACTCTTAGTTTTTTGAGTAAACGCATTAGCTCTATAAGGCTCAATACTAGGACTAGTATTGCCACAAATAATACTGCTACTAGCATTAGGGGCAACAGCAAGAAGATGAGCATTACGAACCCCCGAACCGACACCATCAGGGCACTCACCCCTTTCAATTGCGAGCTGTCTTGTTGCACGAACTGCTTCCTCCTTTAATCGCTTAAACATTCTATTGTTTGCACCTTTTGCAAGGACGCTTTCAAAAGGAATATTATGGCGCTGTAAGTACGCATGGAACCCCATTGCTCCCAGGCCAATACTTCTTTCTCTTTCTGCACTTAACTTTGCTCTGTATAGCTCATCTGGTGCGTTTTCGATAAAATATGTTAATACGTTATCTAACATTCTTACTAGATCAGGTATAAATTGGTCATTGTTCTTCCACTCATCATACTCTTCTAGATTTACACTTGATAGACAACATACTGCTGTTCTTTCACTTGTAGTCGCAAGAGTAATCTCAGAGCAAAGATTAGAGTGATGTACCTGTAACCCTAAATCTTTCTGAAATTGCGGTAAAGCTGCCTGAACTGTATCTTTGAACATGATATACGGTTCGCCAGTTTCAACGCGATTCTGGATCAATTTTACCCAAAGTGTTTTAGCTGATACAGTCTTCACTACTCTCTTGCTATGTGGGTCAATCAACTCCCAGGAATCATCAAAACCCGCAATAGTAGTAGCTAGGTAAATAAGCTCCATGAACTTATCTGGTATAACAACAGCATGATGAAGATTAGTAGATTTTCTATTAACGTCACCCCCAGTAGGCTTACGTATATCAAGGAACTCTTCAATTTCTGGGTGAGTAATGTCCAAATATGCTGCATAACTGCCTCTCCGTGTTACGCCTTGCGAGAATGCTAACATCTCCGCATCGACTACTTTCAAAAATGGGATTACTCCAGTACTTTCCGACCCCGCAGAGGTTTTACTCCCTACAGAACGAATATCATTCCAGCACCCACCAATACCACCACCAACAGAAGAAAGAAAAGCATTTTCTGTGTAGTGACCCGTTATACCTTTACGACTGTCTTCTGCATAATTCAAAAAACAACTAATAGGCATTCCTCTGTTTGTACCGCCATTCGTAAGAACAGGAGTAGAGAACATGAACCATAGCTTACTAGCATAGTCATATAATCTTTGTGCGTGTTCCTCATCATCCGCGAAGGCTTTTGCAGCACGGGCAAACGCGTCTTGAGGGGAGTTTTCGCCCTCTACTAAATATCTATCCTTTAGTGTTTTAATACTAAATTCAGATAAATAGTTATCTCTTTTATAGTCAATCCGCATTCATCATTCTCCGCTCAATTTCTGACACGTTGTCAGCCCCAATTGCATCATCGCAATATGTTACTAAATCCATTAATTCATAGTTCTTTAGCAGAACTTCCCCATTTTGGTTTAACTCCTGAATATACTTATAATGTCCTGGGATAGGCAAGCTATCATAGATAGTCAGTGCATCCCCATACTCCTTTATTAACTGCTCTGCTCTTTTAGGGCCGATGCCATTAATGCCAGGAATATTATCACCTTTATCACCTGTTAAACACTTAAAGGATATATACCCATCTCTGGTTACGTCATAGTGGTCAGACCAGTTTTCTACTGTTACTTCTTTACGAGTTACATAAGAAAACCTATGTACTCCATCTTGTATTAGTAGATCCCAGTCACGGTCACTTGACACTAGCCAAATATTACTTAAACCGTACTCTTTTTTTCTTTTAACAAGGTGGGCAGCAAGATCATCTGCCTCTACACCTTTGAACCGTAATACTTTGTAACTTTCAGACAGCAGTTCTAGCGTTGCTTCATACTCATCAAAAAAGTCTTTGAAAGCCTGTGCTTCTGCCTCTGTTTGTGTCTCGTATTTATCTTTTCGGTTCTGTTTATACTCTGGTAAAATCTCCTTTCGGTAGCTAGACGATCCCCAGTCGGCTGTGATAATCACATTCCCACATTTATAAGACGTTGCTAAAGATTTTACTGTTGTTACATAATCATGTCTAAAGTCTGATCTTCCTGCATGCTTCCATCGGAAGGCTAAGTTCAGGGCATCCACTACTAGAGTAGAGCCTGCCTGTATATCATTAAAATTAAAAGCCACCGATAAACTCCACTGTTTCGTTTTTTAACCATTCTTCTGCAAGTAGTGCATAACAATTTAGAAACGAGATGTAGATCCAATCTTCACAGACGTCTGGCTTCTCTTCTGTACACACGAATACTTTAGAACGATCATACTTAAAAAATAATAAAGGCTTTTGTTGGCCTCCTCCTGCCTGGATTACTACTTTCTTCCACCAACGAATCAGATCATTCGTCTTAGGCTGGGTAAACATTTTATCGCTCAAGGGTGATTCTTTATAGTTCTTTACTTCTATACAGTAATGATTTCTCTGATTGGGGACGTATAAGTCCCCTTTCAGATATTCAAGTGCCCCAGAAGCAGGAACTCTTTCAAACTTCAGTCCGGTCATCTCCCTTAGCATGTCCCGTACTAGATACTCCCCCCTCGCTCCCTTCGCTCTCGAATCTACCATCTTCTTCCCCTTCTTCTAGGATTTTTATCTCTGATAACCCTAACTCTTTTCTAGTTTGTGGATGCATCCACCAAATACGACGTCTGCCTGCTCCCATTATTCTAGTCCACTTACGTTTCCGTTCTTGACTACCTCTATCTTCTCTAGTAGTGGGTGCGTCCATCCATGAGATACAATATAAGTATTTAAGTCTTCCTTTAGCAATACTTCTACCATCTTCTCGCGACCAGCATCATCTAGTACGTTGATAACTTCATCTAAAAATAAAATATTGATCCTGGACTTTGAAATACTACTCATTAACTTGCGAATTGCGATAAGGGTAGCGGTATTCACTCTAGCCAACTCTCCAGAAGAAAGAGCTAGAATGTCTACTATGTTACCGTTATCTGTGATCTGCACGTTCAGCTTATCGTTTGACACTACAAATTCAAGTGTAAAACGACCGTCTGAGAGTTCGCCTAGGTACTCATTTGTTAACTCTTCTAACTCTTTTACTAGATTTTCTATCTTGTACGCCAGTAAGCCATTTGTGCTAAATGCTTTCTTTAATACCTCTAAATTATTATCTAACTTACTATACTCATCTAATTCTGCTTGGCACTTATTCAACTGATCCGTGAACTTATCTGTTTGCTCTTGGATTACTTGGATTCGGGTGTTTCTACGGGTTCTATTTTCGTTTTCTTTCGATACCAGTTCCAATCGTCCTCTTGACTCTTGTATTCTACTCTGTAAGCGTGATATGCTGCCATCAAGCTCTCCTTTGTCCACTGGCTCACTCTGTAGCCCCTGCTCGATAGATCTATACAGGTCTGCCCAGCTTTCCGCAGCTTTGGTATTAGCGGTGAAGATACTATTATTTCTCTTAATTCCCTCAATTTCATTAGTTAACTCCTGTATTCTACTCGTAGCTGAGGACGCTTTTTCGGCTTCCGCGTCAATAAGGCCCTGTTTAAACAAATTATCAACAGATTGTTCACAAGTAGGGCAGTGATCACCCAATCCTTGTAACTTTGTTAAAAGACGTTGAGCACCCGCAGCGACTGCTTTTAGACTCCCAACCTCAGACTGTAACCCATCATAGCTTTCTAGACTAGTTATATCTGAGGCATTTATTGCTGTAATATCAATACCTTGTATCATAGACTTGTATTGATTGTTTCTACTAATTTTTTTATTTTTTTCCGAAATATTTTGAAGTTCCATCGTTAATGAAGCCAATGCTTTCTCGTCTTCAGATGTATCCTCTTCAAAATCTAACAGAGGTAGTATATTCGTATCACTCAATTTATTGTCTTCGAGCCATTTTTCAACGGTCGCCAACTTAGAAGATACGCTTGCAATAGTTAGTCCCGTTGTTCTTGATGCGTCTTTAAAAATATCGAATAATTCGACATAATGTTCTAAGTGCAACAAATCGATCAAGAACTTCTTACGATTAGAGTCTGTAGCCGTTAAAAACTGCAAACTAGCATTTGTATTCTGGTAAACTAACTGTGAAAATGTTTTAAAATCAACACCTATAATATCTTGAATACTTTTATAGGTATTTGTAGCGGTATGGCTAGATATATCTTCTCCAGACTTTTCTAGCTTTACCTTTATATTATTACTTCGCTCTACTGTGATGGCATAATTTATACCATCTTTCATGAACGATAGATATATGTTGTACCCTTTATTAATGTAACGATTAGGGATATCGGCTTTCTTAATACCCTTCGAGTTTTTATTATAAAGTACTTCTTCAATGATTAACGGTATGGAGGACTTCCCCATACCGTTAGTACCAATGATTTGTGTTACTGTATTGTCATCTAACTGTAGCTCATTACCAGAACCATAGCTAAAGCAATTATCCCATTTCAGCTTTTGAAGCGTAATCATTATAAGTTCCTAGTATGTCTGGTATTCTTTCAGGTGAAATCTCTAAAATATAGGATAGATACTCTACTAGCTCTTCTTCTATACTCATATCTTTGTCTATAATTAAAGATGCTTCACTATTTCGTTTTACTACTTTCTTGTCGAGCAGATCAGAATTCTTAACTCCTGCTAATTCTTGGATATCGCCTTCTAACTCATAGATAGTATGGTGATATTCAGTAGGTATCATATCTTGTGGATCAGATACTGTCTTACGAATTAACTGTGGTAAGTGAAACTCTTCCCAAAACCAACTCCAATCTTTCTCATTAATAAGTAAATAGCCTGTTTTTACTTCATTTCTATGAAAAGAAGTGGTCATAGGACTACCAGGATAAACTATGTTACGTTGCGTATTGCTATGTGAGTGAAGGTCACCTGCGAACACAATCGGGAAAGCATCAAACCTTTCTAAGTCAATCTCTGGTTTCACATGAGGGGGTATTTCTCCACGAACATGAGTAAACAAAGGGTGAGCTTTATTGAACTTTTCAATGCTATCCTTCCTGTGCAAATCTGCATATGGAAGTATGCCATATCCTAAATCGTTGTCAATGTAGGATATGTCTACAATATGTATTAACGGGTTTATGTCCCTAGAGACTTGCTTCAACTGTGAAAAGAATGTTTTATTCTTTTTAGTTGCTTCATGATTCCCGTCATAAATAAGGGTTGGAATCTTTACCGCTCGAATAAACGAGAAGTAAAGCTCCAACTCTTCCATGTTTGGCAGCCTATCAAATAAATCACCACCTATAATGTGCATACTGCACTCTTTCTCAAGATCATAAATCTGCTGAAAGAATAGTTTATAGCGATTTAATGCCCACGCTACTGGGACGTTCTTCTGCCCCAGCTTTATGTGCCAGTCTGCCGTGTATAAAATCATCCTATGTTAAACTCGGCTTCGAGGGCTTCGTCGTCGTTATTAGTACTACCTGCACGCAAACGGTCAAGAAGTTCTTTCTGTGCGTCTGGAGTAGGGCGTGGCATAACGTCATCCATAGATTTAAGTTCAGCAATAGCTTCTAGCTCTGCTGCATCAAGTGGGCGGTTCTTACATTTTAGTACTTGTAACTGGTACTCAACATTGTAAGGAAGCGGGCCAGTTTTAACACGCTTGAAACAAATGTCCCAGCCTGTTACTGGATCTGTAGGGTCGCCGAGGCCATCCTGAGCAGTCTGTACGATTTGCTCCCACAATTTCTTCTTCAAGTTTACAACTTTAACCTTGCCATCAGCAGGGTCAATTACTTGAGAGGCGTAAGACCAACCACACTTCAGATCGGGATAGTATTCACGAACCCAGTCTTTTTCCGCGTTGTTAAAGCGTTCTGCATTTCTATCGAAAGACAGGCACTCTAGTGGAAGATTTTTACCGTTCTCACCTTCGATCCAGTAAACATAGCGAGCTAGGATGTCGCCAACTACTCGCATCTTATTCTCACCATCTTTGAACCCGAAGGTATCCATGCTTGATTTTTGAGCTGAGCCTTTTTGCTTATTAAATGATATAGCCATTAGTGTGTATTCTCCTTTGTGACTTCTTCATATAAGAAATGGATAGTATCCTTCTTAATACTCAGTAGCCTATTGCTGTTTATTAATTCTAAATCTACTGGACAATGCAGTATATCTAGTGTCGTTTTTCGTGAGGCGATATATTCTCCCAAACCTCTAACAGAGGCAAGGGCATAGTACTCCGCTAATTCACGTTGTGAGTACTTATAAGACTCGTACAGAAGCACGTCTGGGTGAACAAGAAAGCTCACACCGGAAAAGTTTTTATTAGAAAATTTATATATAGGGTCGTACTTATTATTAGGAATTTGCTTTTTAATAAGCATTCCCATAATAAGATTACACGAGGAGATATTGCCCCTTGCCTCTTTATAAACCTTCTGCCAGTCATATAAGAACAATATTATACACCTTTTTAGGATTGTTGTCAAGAACTATTTTTTGTGAAGTCACAGTAGTTACGATTAAGCGGAACAATTCCTGGGTGTTTAGCCATAGGCACAGAGATCGAGATTCTAGCGCTCTTTGCTTCTGCCTTATGATATATGCCTTTAGGTATATATAACATATCTCCTGGGCCTAGTACCTTATCAATTATACATTCTGTCTGTGAACCTCTTGCGTATACCTGCCATCTAACTGTTCCGATGGCATGTATTAAGAAATTATCGTCCTCATCTGCATGTATAGGAAAAGATAGCGAGCCCTCCCGTGGGGAGCAGTAAAAATGTGCGTCGGCTGCAGTATCAGGTATTGAGGCTTCTATACAACCAGCTATGGCTGAAATGTTTGGAGTAAGCATAGATGCTTTAGTAAGAATTATACTATCTCCTGAATTCCAGTGTCTTAATGCTTTCTGAACTTCGAAGCGTTCTTCTTTAGTCCAGTGTGGCTTTTTATCTGCAAAAAGGTTTCCCTTCTCCATGCAAAGTTTTCCATTTTTTGTAATTACCTGGAATCCAGATACAGCTCTATGGTTATTTATATAGTCAGAGAATTGCTTCCAAGTAATAATATCGGAAAAGAACTTCTTCTTATAGTCAGTAGCATAGAATACAAAAGGCTTTTTGCCTAGTACTAAGGTCTTAAATACGTCTTCGCTCATTGGAGCTATTAAGTCTGCTAGTTTCATAGTTGTTTTATATGGTAGCCTTGTTTCATATAGTATCCCATCCTATTTGAGGCTTGACGTTGTGCTGTCTTACCTCTAAGGTGCATATCTATAACTACTGGACTAACCTTCCCCTCTCTGGTTCTTATTACACGTCCTATCAACTGTGTTAATAGGGGTTCATTGTTAACAGGTGTACCTAATATAAGGCAGCTTAGGTTATCTACTGAGATACCTTCGGAGAATATTGCCTGAGTTCCATACAATACATTCTTATTACCCTCTAGTACCTCTAATATTAGCTTCTCTCTTTGCTCATGTGGTACCTCACCTGTAACACATACTGCTCTGTCACCAGTCAGCTCGGCGCAAGCTTTAAGGAAACTAACTCGGTCGCTTACTACTAACACTTTATGCCCTCTTGCGGCGTAGGCCGCCGCTAGCATTGCTATAGTGTGTCGATACTCCTCATCGTTTGATAATTTTGTCACTCTATTAGCCCAGGGGATGCCTGCACCGTCCATAAACCGTATTTCCGAGTAAACTATGTGTATGCTAGGCACCATATAGTTCTCTTTGGGTGGTTTAAAGATTTTACTGCCAAAGTAGTCTCGAAACACGACGTGCTTGCCATCTTTTCTTTCTATAGTGCCTGAAAGACCTATCTTATATTTACAGTAATTTGTATCTATAATCTTGGAAAAGGTAGGGCTACTAACATGATGCATCTCATCTAGTATGATAGTTCCAAATTCCTTGCGGATCTTGGGTATGTTTCGGTACAAGCTCTGAGTATTCCCAATTACGATAGGGTTATCAATTTCAAACTTACCACTGCCAATGATTCCTGCCGTAATCCCAAAGACTTTTTCTACTTCTTTTGCCCACTGGTTTCTTAGGGATACAGTGTGCGTTACAATAAGAGTTTTCTGTCCTAGTTTAGCAGCTATGGCAAGACCTGTAAAAGTCTTGCCCCAACTGACCCAAGCGTTGATTATAGCATTATCATCAATCTCATCATAGACTGCCTGTTGGCTTGGTCGCAGAGGAAACTTAAATGTTGGAAAGTCTACAGGCTTTGTAACCCGCCTATCATGTACCTCATAGTGAGCAGGAATCAAATCCACTCTGCCAATTGGTAAAGATATCAATCCACTACGAATCAACCCCATGGTTTTAATAACCTGGGGAGGATCCATCGGATTATGGGAGGGAATCATATATGTAAGTTCTTTGTCAATACTGTGCTGAAGCTCAGGAGAACAGTCCATATAGATTCTATTACTTATTACTGCTTTGCTCATAGACCCAATTCATTTTTAGATATAATATAATTTTTCACAAAGCTACTACGAACTATGTCTTCAACTTCAAACTCGATGAAGTCAAACTCTTCCATTCGTTTTAGAATCTGAAGGAAGTCTAACATACCACTCTGCCCAGTTTTTAAATCTGCCTGTCTAAAGTCCCCACAGAATATTACCCTACAATGCTCGCCCATTCGGGTGATAATTGAGTCTAGTTCGTGGAATGACATATTCTGGCATTCGTCAATAACAATAACCGCATTTCGTAATGTAATACCTCGAATAAAAGAAGTTGTCATAAAATCAACAATATTTTTAGTCTTTAGTATCTGGTACGCATCTCCTCTACCAAATAGGTCATTGCATATATCTCTGTAGGGCTCTTCGTACACAGAGGACTTTTCGCTCATATTGCCTGGCAGAAAGCCAATATCTCTAGTTGGTACGGCGCTTCGAATTATTACTAACCGCTCGTAACAATTCTTTGCCATATCATCAAATGCTAAATAGCATGAGATAAACGTCTTTCCTGTTCCTGCTAGTCCATGTAGTACTAGATTCTTATTAGATTCAAATACTTTTAATTGGTTTCTAGTAAGCGGCTCTATTTCTCTGAGTTCTAGTCCTGCGCCTGCTATTGTGCGGTTTTTCTTAGCCATAATGCTCCTACACCTTCCTTTGAGTATCCTTTAGCTGTTCCTCAGCATACTCGTAAAGCATCCACGGTATTCCTTGTAGATGCAAGATGCCCGCCCAACGCATTCCCTGCTCGGGGGGTCTCGGTACGGTAAATGGGGTCTTACACCCTTTTACCCAGATAAGTGATGCTACATCCTTTTGCACCACTTTCATAATCTTATAATACTTTAAAAGGCACATTTTAGTCTTTTCATAGATAAAGGGGAACCCGTGACTATCTATAAAATACTTTGTACTCTGCTTTAGTATTCCATTTTGTGTAAATATTGCTTTCTTTAAGGGCTGTAGCGCTTTATGTGGTGTCTGCATTCTGCGTATCCCTAAAGTGGCTCCTGGCATATTCTTATCATCTACTAGCTTCTGGTCTACAAATAATAAACCGTCTGCTAATTCCCAGTTATCTGACCATAGTAGGTATACTGGGAACTTTACTAAATGTAAGGTTTTATATGTTATTACCACTTTTCAAAGACTCCCTGTAGGCTAATCCTTCTTCTCCAGCTATCTTTGTGACGATGAATTTATACTCGTCTGTTTGTTTAAAGTTATCTATAGTTTTCTTACTTTTTGGGTTTGCGCCCTGTACGTCATCACACATAGAGCAAGGCTTTACGTCCTCTCTTCTTCCGTTTAATAAAGACCACCGTACTCTATTCATTTTTGGATCGTTTGCATACATATCCATAAGGCTTCGTTCTAGTACATGGCCTATTTTTACCTGATAAGTCCAATCATTGCAACACATCTGGTAAAACCCATTATAATCTATGAATATTTGCCTCATTGGATGCCAGCAAGGTGCGTTTCGTACTTTATTATTAAAAAAGCCAGCTCTATTATTGAAGTTATAAGCCCAAGTAATCGGTTTCTCTTCCCCCGAATTTGGCAATATAAAGCCAGGCAAATTATTCATTTCCTCAATAGATAAACCATTAGGCTTATAATACTGTTCTAGTGCTTTACCATTTGGCAAGAAAGCATAATCTCTTATACGTTCCTGGTACTCTTCTTTTGTAGTATAAGTATTAAGAATAACCTCATCAAGTTTCTTAGCGGTTTCTGTGTTCCACCATCTATCTATTCTATACCCATTAGTGGTTAATCGCAGCTTCCATTTATCTTTTGATAGCATATCTACTACTTCTAGAAACTGCGGGTGAAGAGTACTTTCTCCCCTACCCGCAAGCTCTATCCACCCACTATAATCTATAGAGCGTAGCTCGTCCATTACTTCCCTTATTACTTCAAAAGACATATGTTTATTCTCATTTGGGTAAGAATCATCTGCCCTAGGACAGAAGCTACATCTTTTATTGCAAAGGCCAGTTAGGTCTAAATCAACTCTGTAAATATTGCTGTGCATATACTTTCTCAAATTTTCCCATTGAGTAATCGTCACCTACCTCAAAGTCGCAACCAACTGCAACCCCAGGTATTGAGATGCCTCTATCCATTTGAATGAAATTTAATAATTTCTCCGTGTAATGATCTACTTCATTATCGGGCACCTCTGCTAAGATGGAGTCGTGTACTAGTGCGAAGATACGTGCCTTCATACCAGAAGTTTTAATGTACGACCCCATATCAATAGCGCCTAGTAAGTTAATATCAGAAGCAGCAGACTGCACCAGAAAATTAAGACCAGACCTAATGCTATGACTCTTGATGCCCGCGTCAGTCGATGCGACATTCGGTAATCTCCTTTTCCTTCCGAAGAAGCTGTATATAAATCCATTAGCAGCAATGAACTTTTGGTTTTCTTCAATCCATGACTTTAACTTATGGAACTCTTTAAAGTAGTCACCGATTACTTCTTGAGCTTCTTGAGGGCTAAAGTACTTTCCAGAATCTTTAGTCACTTGCTCACTGATTTTCTTTGGGCCTGCACCATACATGATACCGAAGGTTACAGCTTTTGCAGCCTGGCGCTTCTCTTTATATAGCTCTGCGACTTGATCTGCTTCGCAGGGTAGATTAAATACTTTCTTCGCAATATTACTATGGAAGTTACCACCGCTACGGAATACATCCATAAGGGCTTTGTCTTCTGCTAGTACTGCTGCTACATACACTTCCGCTGTTGTTAAGTCCATTGCTACAATCTTATGCCCTGGAGCTGCCATAATACAACCCTTTACAATAGGGTTGTCCCGAGGAAGCTGTTGCATATTAAGCTTGCCACTAGAACTAAGACGTCCGCTAGTAGTACTATGAAGATTAAAGCCTGTGCGGAGTCTAGAATCTCTATCCAACTGTGGTATGATTTTGTCCAAATAAGTATTTTTAATTTTGGATTTTTGCCTAATCGCCAATATAAGACCTGGGACTTCGGATTTTTCCGCCAATTCGCCAAGAACCTCCGCATCTGTTGAAGCTGCGCCTGTACCTGTTTTCTTTCCAGTAGGCTGCAAACCAAGGAAGTCAAAAAGAAGAGAGCGGAGCTGCACAGTGCTATTAGGATTAAAAGTTTTTCCATTTATTGCCTCGAACTTTTGAATAGCAGGATTCTTATATAACTCAGCAATTGCCTCATCAATTTCCTTCTGCATAAGCTCTTGAGATACAATTAAGCGATCTCGGTTAAAGGGTACACCATTATTTTGTACATCTGTCAAAAACCGTGATCCTGGGATAAGTATATTATCATACACTTTGGCCAGTTTCTTATTTTGCTTAATTTTTACAAACTTCTCGTATAGAAGAAAGGTACATACCGCATCCATAGCTGCATAGGTTTTCATAGTGTCAAAAGGGATACTATCCCAAGTGAACTGATCTTTTAAAATGCCATGCTCTTTTCGGTATTTATCCATCCAATCATACATTGGCTTCTCATAATCCCCGTAGGGAGTAAACTTAATAGCGAGCTGTTTAAGGCCATGACCGCCTGGGTTCTCATCAATAAGATAATGCAAAAGCATGGTATCTTCAAATCGTGGGAACTTAAAGTTGAAATGGTACTCAAAAAACGCTACGTCAAACTTAGCATTGTGGAACACTACAATCTTTTTCTCGAACAGCTCTTGGAGCAGTCGCTCAGTTTCTTCGTCAAAACACTGTGTATCAATGTACACGCCCTGATCTCGCTGATAAGACAGCGAGATACCTAACATATACCCATCTCTAGGATATAATCCTGTAGTCTCTGAGTCTAGTGCAATATATGGCAAAGGGTAGTCAATAGCAGCCTGAATATAGGCATTCGCTTCTACAGTATCCTGAATACCATAAGCATTATCATTTGTTATAACTACATCTTCGATTTCGCCTTTGATGTACTTAATAATACTATCACGAGAATCTTCCCAGGTACGTCTAGCTTCAGGCTTAAACGCCAGCATCGCAGGATTTATAATAGGCAAGAATTTCTCGTCTACTTTTTTACCAGAATACTCAGTTACTGAATTATTTTTAGTGAAGTACTTAAGAGCATCACTACCTACTAGAATGACATAGTCGTAGGCATCAATGTCTATCTTGATATCACAATCGCGTTTCAACACCTTCGTAATCGAAGCGTTAGAACATAGGTGATAGTGGTCGAAATCAAACTCATGGTCAAATTCCGATCTGAAATTAGTCTTGCTTGGCTTAGTCTCTATTAGAGCGACTCTTGGGCTCGTCATTGTTTCCTCTACTTATATAGTTTGTTTAGTAGTTTACTTACTTGTCCCTGAGTTAAAGCCCCAGGATCTGTTCCACTTAAATGAATATTTCTAGTTAATAACTCTGCTGTTTCGCACATAATTTTTACACGTTCAGCAGCCTGTTGTCCTGGATCATCCCCATCAAAGAAGATGTCTATAGTATCCACTCCTTGAATAGAAAGCATACGCAATTTATCCTCATTGATGTTCTTTGTCCCAAAGGTACAAACTGCATTAGTCATACCTTTGTCATGCAAGTTAATCATATCATATATACCCTCTACTAGTACAACACTACCATTGATAGGTTTTACTATAGGGAATAAAGGCATCTTAGCACCCGCAGGCGAGATCATGTACTTAGGTGTACCACCTGTAGTATGTCTACCGTTAAAGGCTACTATTCTTCCTGATATATCTCGAATAGGGAAGTTAATCCTACCTACAAAGTCTGCTCCTGCATTCTGGAATGCTTCAAATCTTTTATATGTTTCTGGCTTTATGTCCCGCCAGTTGCCAGTATAAGTTGTACTATTTTTGGGAAAAGACAAACCAACGCTTTCAGACCTCTTATCTTTAAGTTTCTTTTTCAGAAGTTCTCGTCTTAGTTGTAGTTGGTTTGCCTTTTCCCCAAAATAGGTAAACAAATTACCTTTGTACTCGCAAGAAAAGCACTGAAATATACCAGTGATTCGGTCTATACGCATACTAGGATTTCTATCTGGATGCTCTGGATTAAGGCATGAGACTAGATAATCTCCGCCTTTGGGTATGAAATACACATCTCGTGATTTCAATAACTCTTCTACGTTCATAAGTGCTACCCTTATCCTTTAAAGAATGCCAAAAAAACCCTTCTCTACTTTAGAAACAATATTATACTAAAATAGAGGAGGGAAGTCAAGAACTTTTTTTAGATATCATCAATGCTTTCGCCAGTCTTCGATGAGGAATCATCCCTCTCTTGAGGAGTTTGAGATGACTCAGGCCCGATCTTCAGGCTTTCCCAATCTACTACTGAACTGAATGAAGTCATGGCTCCGTTACGCATTTTCACACAATTGAGGGTAATACAATTATCCTCGTGATCCCAGGTCTCCAACGTGAATGCTGCGTCTGCTGCATCCAAGATACCTTTTGCGAATCGGGCTTCACCCGTTGCATCTGTCTGATAGGGCGAGAATACAGTACATTCGTACTCTTGGGCCATAGATTTCAATGCTTTACTTACTTCGATCTGCTCTGTCCAGTCATACTGACCGCCAGACCTAGAAGGAAGGTTGGATCGTTTTACTTGGTTAATATAGTCAACTACGATAACACCAACATTCAATGCTCTTACCTTCTTATCCAGTTCGGCACGAATCTTAGACAATGTAAGTGACGGATCATAAATAACGTCTAACTGTTGAGTTGGGAGAAGCTCACAGTTATTCTTTAAATTATAATGAAACTTAGCAAAGTCGCGGTCAGCTCTATACTCTTTCAAACGATCTTCCCCATTAACAAATCGAGAGGCCCACCATCCTGCAACCTTCTCCCACTCGCCAAGACTAAGATTCTTAGTCCGAAGTCGGCTAAAAGGAACTCCAGTTGCAATTGAACAGCAGCGCTGTAGGATATTTCTGCTATCCATCTCAATAGTGAAATAGATAGCAGATTTACCACTAGCAAAGACATTTTGTGCTATATTGGCACAAATTACGGATTTACCCGCACCTCTCTTACCACCTACCATCACAAGGTCTCTAGGAGAGAATTGTGTGGATAGGTCGTAATCGGCATTTAAACCGAGAGGAACGTACTTCTCTAATTCCTCTTCTGGCTCGAACAAGTCAATATGTTGCATACTTTCTTGCGGATCTTGTAGGTCAACCTTCTTCTCTATGTCTAGGACAATTTGATGAAGGTGATCTACGGACTCTTGTGCATCTTCAAAAGAGACACTGTTGTCAATATAATCTTCGAGCGAGTTGAGAATCTCTTTTTGAGTATATTCGTTCTTCAGGTACTGAAGAAGCATAGCGGCATCAGCATCAACAACGACACTTTCAACAGCGTATAACTTCTCTCTAGTAGCTGCGTCCCGAATCTCAAGTTTGAGATCATCGAACGTGGGCATTACGTGGAAGCTTTCGCAGTGTTTAGTTATTACTGAATAAAGTGCATGATACTCAGTAGGCAAATAATGCCTATGAGTAACACTCCAGGTCTGAAAGTCCTGGAGCGTTAACACTTTGTTTAGTAACGCACTTGCAATATTAACCGTAATTCTCCCAAATCCGATATGAAACAGCCACGGAGCATAACCCAGTGGCTGCTATTTATAACCTAACTACTAGTATTAACCAGCAGCTTTGACACTCTTAGCCGCACCATCGTAGTCAGCAGCGCTGATACCACGGCGAGTAAGCATTGTCTTAACGCCACGAGCAGTTTTACCAATCGCGTCTGCAATCGCTTCAACAGTCATGCCGTCAATTCCAGTAAGGCCAGCCAAAGGATCTTCCTTAGCGGCAGACTTAGTGGTTTCCTGACGAGGAATGGCATCGATCTCACCAGCACGCAACAGGCTAAGAGCCTTACCGCGTACAGAGTTCACAGTGCGACCCATAGCTTCAGCAATAGCCTCTACAAAAGCGCCGTCTTGTACCATAGATACAAACAATGACTCTTCTTCAGGGGTATAAGTGCGTACACTTTCTACCTTAGGGGCAGGCTTAACGTGGGCAGTCAATTCCATTGACAGGATCTTGCCTTGAATAGACTTAGGTGAGAAAGCGCCGTCTTCAAAGTGACCCGCAATTTCAGCATAAGTATATTCGCCGCTGTTGTCTGTAACGAATGCAGACAGAGTAGCTTCTTGAGCACCAGAAAATGCGCGTGAAGCACCAGCAGAGGCTAGTTCTACGTCGTGGCCCATTTTTCGCAATTTGCTAGAAACAGAACGAGTAGAGGTTTCAAGGTTTTCTGCAGCGTCAGCTACAGTTGCTTGAGAAACGGGGCTTTCGCCACCGATAAAGTTTGTTAATTGAGCGGTACGCTCTTCAGTCCATTTAGGTAATGAGGACATATATTTATTCTCCAGTTAAGATTAAAAGATTAGTTACAATAGTTACGCCAGCAGCTCTGGCCTGTTTAGTTTTTGCGGACTCAATTCCGCTTTCGTTCACTAGAATAGTGACATCCCGTGTCAAGCTAGACTTTACCTCATAGCCCTTCTCCTGAAGAGCTTCGTGAGCAAGGGCTTTCGTTTTATAACTAACTAACTTGCCAGTTATACACACTACACCATTCACCATGGAGGCATTCTGTGGTCTTACAAACTTAAAGTCAAAAGGAAGCATACTTACTAAAGGGAACTCCAGTTGCAGCCATCCTAATAGATTAGCTGTAGACTTCTCACCAAGACCGGCAGCACGACAAGTTTCATAGTTTATATCGTCAATAGATTCGCAAACTACTGCTAGCTTTTGTGCCGCCGTCTTCCCAATAAGAGGAATACTAAAAGCGGGTAATAACACATTTAGGGGAGCCCCTCGGGAGCGATCCAGTTCTTCCTTCAGCTTTACAGCAAGTCTCTCAGAACCAAGGCCGTGTACTAATTCTTCTAGCTCGAACGAATAGATTTCTTCTAGTTCTTGAATATCTAGTTTTCGTATAGTAGCTGGGCCAAGTCCTTTGATCTTTAACGAGCTTGCAAAATGCTCAATAAGTTTTTCTGTTTTCGCACCACAAGAGGCATTACGACAATACAGGAGATAGTTAACGCTTTCCAGAACCGCACTGCAACTAGGGCAGTGTGTTGGGGCTTGGATTGCTATCATCTGGTCTCTCCTGAAATTGAATGTATATTATACGCGTTTCTAAGATACTTGTCAAGAACTATTTTTCTTCAGGTAGATCAACATTTATACGTCGAACTACGCGAGGTATAATTTCCCCTGACCGTATTACTTCTACCTGACATCCTATCTCTAGATTCAAATCCCTGATGTATTGAATATTATGCAGAGTAGCTCGACCAACAACAGCCTCCCCAATTACAACTGGTTCTAGTATTGCTACTGGACTAACTACTCCGCTTTTGCCAACCTGCCAAACAACGTCTAACAGGGTGGTTGCAATACCCTCCGCCTGCTCTTTCAGAGCAAAAGCTCCGCGAGGGTGGTGGGCAGTATAACCCAGCTCTTCAAAAGTCTCGTTCGACTTGGTACGAAACACTAGACCATCTGTAGGGTAATCATCCACATTAAAGCGAGTAACTACATTCAGACCCATCTGGTGTAGGACTTCAAGAGAACAAGCATACTCAGGGGCGAGACTGGGTGATGCGTCGTAAGCTACGAACTGTACATCTCTACTCTTGAACTCTTGCAAGTCCTTAAGATTCAATGCACCCGCAGCGTAGTTACGAGCATTAGGTATACTACTTGGGGCAACGACTTCTCCAGTAATCTGAATAAGCTGTCTAGCACTAATCTGATTAGGGACTAGTAACCGTATCTTATCAGTAATATCTCTACCGTGTATGCCATCACCCCTAGTTAGCGCAATCTTCAATAATCCATTAATATAGAGTATTGATACAGCAGCACCATCAAGCTTAGGTGTTTCTATGCAATCAGCAATATCCAAAGGAGCTTTCGATAAATCGAAACACTTCTGTAAAGAATACATCTGATACGCATGAGGAACAGCATCAGTAACTTCATAGCCAACAGTTTTATAGTTGTATTTAGCAGCTAAGAGATCAAATGAGGCATCCGAAATAATCGAGTTACCTTCATAATAGAACTTACTTGCCTTATCTAAGAAGTCGCGCATGGTCTTTTTCCTAATTTTGAAATGATATTATACGCGACTTTAACCTTCCCGTCAAGAACTATTTATACATATCCTGAAGTAAATCAGAAAAATGTTCTTCAATAACACTTTTCGACTCTGCCAAGGATAGTATTTCTACTAGCCCAGCGAAAAGCTCTCTGGAGTTATTGAAGTCTAGGGGCATCGCGACGCCTTCAGGTGTGGGCTTCCATTCCTCGTCAAAATCCATATAGTACTTTCGGAGATGCAGATATTCTACTCCTCTGAAAGTATTTACGGTTAACCTTACTTGAACTTCTTTTACTGTATCATAATGAACTACACGGGAATAGGCTTCGGGAGCCTCATGTAGATCCATTACCGTCTACCTTCATTCTTTAGAATGGAGGAAAGCGGTAACACACTTGAGATGTTTCCAGGTTTTAATAATCTGTAGGAGTCCGTATCCCAACAGAAAAAAAGCAAAGTATCATCTGTCTCTGTAGCTCGATTCTTTTTTCCTTGAATATAAGGAGTACTAAAATCAAGCGTACAAACATTGTACTTTAGCTTATTTGATTGTTCACTACGATAAGTAATTATGGCATCACCATATTCACGCACGAGGTGCGCTAGTTCTTGCTTTTTCACTGTAGCTCCTTTGGTAGCAGTTTAGCAACAATAATTGCAAACGTGCCTACTCTAAGGTCATTTCTACAGGTACAAAAAAACCTCTATTGGGCGAACCCAATAGAGGGTGTTTCACTAGTCTGCTGAGAGCAGGGAGGTGAAGTACTGAGCCGCTTTGCCGGTCAACTTAGAGATAATCTCTTCATCAACAGGTTTCCCCGCATCAGTAATTGCAGCTATCAACGCTTCTGCGGCAGCTACTTTGGAGACACGAGTGCCACCTGTAGATGCTGCTGCACTGGTTGCTTTAGCTGCTGGGGTTTTCTTAACATAGACGCCAGCCTTTGTTAGGATCATGCGAACGCCGTTAGGCGATTCGTCGAGTTCTTCTGCGATGTCTTTGACAATCTCCATTGATGTTTCTGGAGTTGGGTCTTGCGCTTCGTATAATTCAATTGCTTTTGCTTTGCTTTCGTCTGTCCAAGCCATTTTTTTAGTACCTTTATTGGTGGTTGATTTATTACGCCCTGGGCAGCTACCCAAGGCTTTAAGTTGTGAAAGGTAGAATCTTTCTCCCATGCTATTCCCCTAAATTTGAAAAACTATTATAACTTAAATTTAAGGAAGCTGTCAAGAATTATTTTTGTAATGCTTCTAGGTTTACGCCATACTTTCGCAAATGTTCTAGCTTACCTAGTTCATACGCGGGTGTATACGCATTAAACCCACCTGCAGTTACACTAGTAAAGAAAGTATCTTCACTATTTATTCTCTGTATAACATATATTGAGTAACATGGGCACCCATACTTATTCTCATAGTCTACGGTCTTCAAGCCAGGCTTGTTCTCTTGGTATTCTTTAGTTAGCTTAGAACCTACCATTACCGCACTATGGTATGTGGCAGACCATGCAATCTCACCTTCCTTGAAGTCTTCGGATACACACTCATCTGGAAAGTAGTTTACTTCTTTTCTTTCCTCTGCTCCGGTAGGACGTTGTGGGACTCCAACTCTTTCAAGTAACGATCGCACGAATCCTGCGCTTCGAAAAAGCCTTTTCGATATATCTGTAATAGTTTCGCCTTGCAGGTAGTCTGTAACCGCTTCAGCAATCTCTGCATTGCTTGCAGGCTTGCCACGGTTTTGTGACTTACGAATTTTAACATATTCTTTCTGTTCTAAGTGACCACTGATAATAGCTGCTAATCGCGTAGTATTATACGCGATATTGAGCATATCACATGCCTCTTTCTTTGTTATAGGTTTAGTAGAAGTGTCCTGCGGGTATAACATAGTGTTTACTTTTTCTATGTTCGTCGCTGTCAGGTTCTCGTAGTCCTTCTTCTTCACTGTTCTTTTCACTTAACTTCACCTCCAATTTAAACATTAAACAGCATATTGCATGGGCTAAGTGGTCTAACCCAGTTTCTTCATCATACTCCTCTCCATCTATGTGGGCGAATATGTGACGCAAGGCTGCGCCGCTGTAGCGATTTTGAAGGTTGTCAAGTTTTTTCCAGTTATGTTCATCATACTTGGCTGCACCAAACGTCAGCACTTTACTTACTTCTAGTAACGCTTTTGGAGGAAGTAGGTACATCTTAGGCTTCTCTCCATCATACTTTCTACCCTCTGGAACGAACTTTGGGAACTCTCCGCTGGGTGCTACGTTAATCCATTTTTCTTCCATTACTATTCTCCTTCCTTAAACAACTCACTCAAGCTAGGAAAGTGACCTGCGATTATATCCCAGCACTTAGCCGCAATAATGCTATGCTCTAGTTGAGTGCCGTTAGCCATTCTAAGTTCACAATAATGTATCCAAGAACGAAGAGTACCGGCCATATAAAGAGTTGTTTCAGTATTCCCTTCAGGGAGAACTGCTCTAGCTTGTTCTTTAGCGATTCCATTGTCTAGTGCCCATGCGTATGTCTCTTTTGCACTGTTTATAAGTGCCATTTGTTTCATACTCCACTCTTCTGCTAAGGCTTTATTGTCCGTAGCATAGGAGTTTTGTCGATTCTTTTTATCCTGCAGCCTAGTCTCTCGCGTTTGAAAGTCTTGCGCTACAGCATACCGTTGGCTAAACTCTTGAAAAGAGAATGAGCGGTGGCGTAGAATCTGTCTAGAGATATCGCGTGTAGTCGTAATTGACATAGTAATAGATACCATCTCAAACGGACTAAAGTGATTCTCTTTAATTAAGTACTTAATTAGCTTACTAGCTGTATTAGTATTATTTTGGTTCGCAGGGTTACTTACTCTAGCAGTATATGCTATAAGCTCGTCTGCTGTACTGCACCCAGTAGCTGCACTGGGTTTAGTCATACCTATTAAACTTACGTTACTCATATTTCTTCCTCTAAACAATAATAAGGGCCAGAGTCTGGGGCTTGATACCACCATCGTTCCTCTGACGCATTAGGACAGCGAGCAGGCATTCCATACCCTTCAGTGCTAAGGTACTCTCCACAGTTGGGGCATTCTTCGCTATATAAAGATGTCAATATAGAGTTTGTCTCGCTCATTTTCTTGTGATCCTTTTATCGTAGTCCGCATAATCGTCCGACCACCATTCCGGTCTTTCCCTATATTTCCAACTGGCAAAGGTGGCTTTATCAAGGTGGTAGTAATTCCTATACGATTGTATAGGGTTATCGTAGTCTTTAAGTTCATCTGGCATTGCTAGTCCGAAGGTTGTGAATCCGACTCGCTGCATGTTTTTTGGTTCTGGCAATTTGTTGACGACATCGACAATCGACTTATGGTCTTTTCCATAGCGATAGCGATATTCATCATTAAGAGCATTACCATAGCAGTGTGTCCATTCAAAGTTATCTAGTGATGATCTCACCCAGATAGTACAAGGGTGATTGTACATCATTGGTAAATAAGGTGTAAGAGGTCGCTCTTCAAGAGGAAGACTCTTAATTGGTTTTTTGAGAGCATTCAGTTTATCACTCTCTGGTTTGGTAAGTGCACGGGGCACAAAACCTAAGTGCTCGTCAATCCAGATAGCAGTACACATAAGCTGTGCTACTTCTAGCGGCATCTTAACGATATGCTTATCTACATGGGCTTCTGCACATTTTTCGAAGTCCTCGTCGAGGTAAAATAAATTCATCTGGTACTCTCTAAATTTGAAATAGTATTATACTAGATTGAAGGTTTTTTGTCAAGACTTAAATTCTGGACGCTTAGAGCTTATCCCCCAGCTTTGCTCCGTCTTTTGCAGGCTGTCTTGTGTTATCCCAGGCTGCTTCTTTAAGTACTATCTGTTGGTAGGCTTCTGGTATTGGCCCAATCATATGTACGTTATCTCTTTCTAGTAGATCGGAAAATAGCTTCTTCTCCACTGAGATAGTGTGTGCTGGATGCCCTCCTAATTTATCATTGTAGCTAAAGTATTCAGGACGAAGTATGGGAATATGCCAACTGCTGGCTACATTCACTACTCCATGCTTATTGTCGTTATATGTGCCAGCCGTGTGAAAGAAGTCAAAATTTATCAAAGTTATACTTGCAAACTCACACTCAGGGGTATTGCATAGCCAATGAGCTGTTACCGCACCCGCAGAGAGTCTTCCCACAGTGTCCCCGTAGCTAGATCCAATGATTTTTATCGTGGCGGGATCGTACATCTGTATGTACTCATAGTTAGGGAGGCTAGGCTCTACCTTACCGGCCCATCTGCCAGGGTTATATAGTACTTTAGCTTCTTTAGGCCAGTAGTCTCTCATTCCTTGACGAAATGCACCAGTAGACCATATGTCTGTTCTAGTGCCTAACTGTTTAGGGTATGGGTCTGGTACTCCTTTTCCAAAACGTAGTACTAAATCATAGCTGTCTATCAGCTCTCCGTTATGTTTGTCTAGCGCACTTAACGAGTTCCCTACTAAAATTATATTCTTACCACGTATTAGATCGTAAAAGGTCAAGATATTCCTCCGCGAAAGGCTCGTTTCTATATTTTTGGTGTATAGGGGTTCCGTCTGTAAAGTGTACAGCTACTGGGTCTGCATCAGGGTGATAATATCCAGCCAACCAGTTATAAGTCTCTGGTAGTCGGCCTAGTTTATCTGTCCATCCGAATCTATGTAACCAAGCAGGTGTTTGACTATTAACTGCTTCGACTGTTAGTTTTTTATTATCCTCATGCGAACAATTAAATAGCATCATGGATGACCACCACTTTCTAGGATACCATTCATTCTTATTGTTTGAGAACTTTACGTCTTCTCTTACCATCTTTATAAGGTGGTGTACTACTGATATAGCCGTGTCTTCCTGGTAGTGGCCCAGCATTTGCATAGGGGATTTTCTCCATAGAAAATCACTATCACAGAACAGGGCCATGCCTTTGTAATCGCATAAGAAAGGCACTAAGAAGCGTGTATATGCAAATTCTGTAGAACCGTCTTCAACCCCGCGATCATATCCATAGGTCTCTTTTAGTACTCTCCTGTCCAAAAGCTCAACAGTAAGCCCAAATCTTTCTAAGGACTTAACGCATACTTCTGTATTTTCGGGTTGAGTGCTGTCGTGACCTACAAATATTCTCATGGCTTGGTTGCTTCTTCATAGTAAATGATGATCTGATTCTGTTGATTAATAAAGCGCCTTAACTCCGCTATATTAAGAGAGAGGTTTTCGTAGTCTTTGATACTGATGGAGATATAAACCAGCTCTCCATTCTTCTTAGTAAACTCTGCGGCAAATTCCTCAAAGTTATCCTTTGTAACTACATATATTTTTACATCGTTAAGCTGTACTGGCTTTGGTCTTACTACTGGTGGAACTAATGTTTTTACAGTATTAGTTACTGTTATTATTTTCGGTTCCTGTACCTTCGGCCACAGGCTGCACGACGATAGGAGTGACATCGTTAGTAATGTCAACCCAAATTTTGTCAGTTGCATTTTGCATCCTCGTCTGAACAAGCCCTGGCTTTTTAAGGGCCAAGGCTGTCAGGTTATGTCTTTGCAAAGTATTACGAAGCTCATCTCCGTATCTTTCTGCGTTTTGTAGAGCGCTTTGTAGCTGGTTATTTAACTCTGTATTCTTAGCGGCTTCGTTAGTTAGCATTGTTATACTAGCCTCACTTATTTGTACCGCTACTTCTAGCTTGGCTGCATTCTCTCTGAGAATAGCAATGTCCTCTTGCACACTTTCGTAGTAATACTTAAAAGCGGCTGTTTCTGCCGCTAATAATAGTACTAGTACTCCTGCTATTTTAAACCACATTTTCCAGTCTCGTCATCAAACGCTCGGCTCGATTTCCTACTTGGCGATACCAAACAGAATCTCTACCTTCGTCTGCTGCTTCTGACCAAGCTCCACAGTCAAGTGCTTTCTTAAAGTTCTGGAACTTTGAGAGTCGAGGCCGTCCAAGATTAAATAGCATGTTTACTAAGATCTCTTGGACTTCCTCTGGAAAACCATCCCATTTATCATATAGAACAGCACACTCAGCTATAGCAACTCCAAGGTCGTGTTTAAACGCAGAATTTACCCGTTCGTGGGTAACAACTGATCCTATTGGCATACCCTTTTCTGGATCGGTCTCTAGTACTAAGTGACCTATTCCGAATGTAGCATAACCGAGATGATCCTCGTATATCTCGTATTTAACTCCCTCATCAATTTCTAACTGCTTTTGTACTTTATCTATATTCATACGGTCTAATATCTCCTATTAGTTTATGCTGGCGAAATATATCATAGCAAAGGGAATTGTTATAACCCCTAATGCCGTTACAGTGTTACAGAATAAACACGTTGCTCTGTGTTCAAGTATACTTCTCACTTTATCTCCATTTAGCTTGAGCTATGCTCGGTTAGTGGGGTGGAGTTATAGTCCTCCTGGACTTTTCTTTGCTAGTTTAAACTCTACTGAACCTCTTCCTGGTGGAATGATAATGTGCAGTACATCAAATAGCTTCATTATTTTCTCTACCCACCACTCTGGAGGGTGTAGAGAGATGTGGGCGTTTCTTCCATCTGCCAATATTGATAATGCCAACTTACAATTTATGGAAATGTATCCGCCCACCATTATTACTCTTTGTAGATCTAAAAGTACATCGTCCACCAACTCTGGCTCCACATGCTCTAGTACGTCTATACACACTACTATATCGTGTGGCTCTGGTGGGCAATGTCCATTAGATGGCTCATAGTCTGTTACTAGAATATCTGGAAACTCTTTTTCCATTCTCATTCTTAGCCCGCTTGAGCCAGAGCCATAGTCTAATACTGTTTTACTTTTCCATCGGTTTATTACATTTATGGTATTAGCAAAGAAATGATCTTTCTCAGCAGTTACACCCCATCTTTTACCTTTAGCTTTATACGCATCATGGGTGTCTTTTAAAACTTTAGTGTACTCAGGCGTTATGAGCATTTGCTTCTCCACTGTACTAGTGGGCTACCTTTCTCGCGACTAGCTCCTTGCGAATCTTGGCTCGGGTAGGGCCACGTGTGTTTTTGTTGTTGTATGCTGACAGTAATTCCTCTGTCGAGGTTTGTTTCATATAATAGTGTATTTGGCCCGAGACTTTTTTAGTTTGTTTGTTATATACATTTACGGATTCTTTAAATTTAACTGGCATTTTTTGAGTTCCTTTTATATTCATCATTAAGTAGGTTAAACGCGTATTCGGCTACATTTTTATTGCTTGTTATCATATATACAGTGTAGGAGTCTTTTACCTTATACTTGACTACACCAGTATCTGTAAATTCTCTTACTATTACTAGATCATTCATCTTCATCTAGCTGTATTACGCCAGTAGAGACGAAATGATCTATAGTACGGCTCATGCCTTCTTGTACTCCGAGCGCGTGTGCGTGATACCCGCAACCTATTATACAAAATACAAATATGGCATATTCAATCATTTCCCTTCTCCTATAACTTTGCCTTTGAACGGGTATTATACGCTAAAGCAATGAGTTTGTCAAGAACTATTTTATGAGAGTATTATACTATAATGAGCACCAGATGTCAAGAAGAATTTTTAACTAGGACTGTAAAAAATAATTCTTGACATCACTATCGAAAATCGGTATAATAGTTTCATGAAAATAAAACCATACCAAAGAGGAACTATGATATGATCAGACAGTATGAGAAGGCTCCTTGGACTTACAAGGAACGCGAAAAGCTCGCACATTTTTACTTTCATGCAGGAATCGAGGAAATGATGGCAATA
>Ga0181563_10000724_pt1 | contig 31930 bp, 20 predicted proteins | sample 011ome_25_FD_133759 | JGI IMG/M metagenome (GOLD analysis project Ga0181563, IMG submission 133759) | Coastal salt marsh microbial communities from the Groves Creek Marsh, Skidaway Island, Georgia - 011512CT metaG (megahit assembly) | ecosystem: Environmental > Aquatic > Marine > Intertidal...
ATCATCATGTTCAAGAGCCTTTTTTCATGTCAGCGGAGGGCACGGGACTCGAACCCGCAACCCCTTGCGGGGCAATTGATTTCGAATCAACCTCCTCACCAATTCGGATACCCTCCGGGGCTGATATTGTTCTCTAGTGATGAACAATTCGTCAAGCCGCTTGATTGTGCCTTGAATCGCAAGAATTCCCAGTCCGAATCATTGAATTCTGACTCCTGTGTTCAGAAATTTACCGAGGGAACCCATTCTTCGGTTTGAATGGCAAAATCAGACTGCCTTAATGCTTGTGGATCGTCTGAAAACTGAACTCACGAAGCCATTTTTCCCACTGGTGCGCCTCTTCATGGCTATCAAGTCGTAATTGGCGCCACTGGGGACAGCGATATTGCACATCGACGTGACCGCTGTGCTGACTCTTTTTTACATCACAGCCGAGTTTGGTCAGCGTTTTTACGATTGTTTCAGCTTTCCCTGCATCGTGGACGTGCTTTGCCTTCCAAGTCGGTAACTGATAGCGAACCAATTCCTCCCCGAAGCACAAAGCAGGCAGAAACAAAAGCAAAGACGCTAGAAAAATCCGGTTCATTCCAGTCCCATGTTTTCGAAAATCGGTGTGCAGACGCTTATCTTAAGATCGCCCCCACGGCGAGTCCTAATCACTTAATCCTGATTCAGCGGTGGTAGTCAAATTCCACCACCACCGTCAAGCTGTTTCAGTCGGTATTACATTCAACCGCTCCATGTTTCCCTGCGGATTTCCCGCCGGTTGTCAAATCCTCCCGTCAAGCCGACAATTCTTCGGTGATAGCGAACCTGCCCACCAAAAACCTTAGGTGAACTTCATCCAGCTTGGCTCCGCAGTGCGATGAAATGGCTTCGTTGTTGCCACAACGGGAAGTTCGTGAGGATCACAACTGAATGCAGCAGTGGCCTTAAAGCAGCTAAATTGCACAAATAGAAGCGTCAATTGTGCCCCCTAATTCCTTGGCCGAGGGATCATCTCCCGCTTGATAAAAATGATGCAGACGCGTCCACCTGAAAGAAAATCGAATCGAAGAGCACATTGATCATGAGTCAAGATAACCAGAACAACGCCGAAGAGCCTTCCGTCGATTCCGACTCAAAAGATCCTCGCGTGGCACGTCGGGAAAAAATGCGTCAGATCGTGGCAAAAGGTATCGACCCATTTGGCAGTAGATATGACGACCGCACGATGATGGGACGCTGCCACGAGCTAGCATCTGAGATTCGTTGGGTGCAAGCCGACGGCACCGAGGTCGAACTACCGGATTTCGATGACCCGCAATTGGATTACCGACAATGGAAGGCGGATCACAGCCCCGGGTCAGAGAACGGACCAACCGTCCGAGTCGCCGGACGAATCATGCTCTCCCGTGGCCAAGGCAAACTATTCTTCCTCACGCTGAAAGACTGGACAGGTGAGATTCAAATTTTTGTTGGTCAGAAACAGGTTGGCGATGACGACTTTGAATTGGCGAAACTATTTGATCTCGGTGATTTAGTCGCAGCCGAAGGTCGCCTTGGTCGTACGAACACCGGCGAACTAACCGTCTTTGCCGAAAAACTTACGTTTCAAACAAAAATGTTGGAACCGCCGCCCGACAAACATGCCGGGCTGACGAACCAAGATCTCAAACAGCGTATGCGTTATGCCGACTTAGCTTTTAACGATGGAGTCATTGAAACATTTCTTAATCGAACCAAAATCGTCAAATCGGTTCGAAACACGCTCGATCTTCAAGGTTTTTGTGAAGTGGAAGGTCCCACACTTCACACCGTTGCAGGGGGCGCTGCGGCAAGACCGTTTGCGACCCATCACAATGCACTTGACATGCCGTTGACGATGCGAATCGCATTGGAACTGCATCTCAAACGACTTATGGTCGGTGGAATGGAACGCGTTTATGAACTCGGACGCGTGTACCGTAACGAGGGAATCAGCCCCAAGCATAACCCCGAATTCACAATGCTTGAGTGTTATCAAGCTTATGGGGATTATCACTCAATGATGGATCTAACTGAACAAATCATAGTTCAGGCAATCGAGGCCATCGGTGGTGGGTTCGTACGAGAATACGATGGCCACCAAGTTGACTTTACTCCGCCGTTTAAGCGAGCAACTTATGCCGAGCTATTCCAGCAGGCCACTGGAATAGCTCCACAAGACGAAGACGCTGTTCTCCGTTTGGCAAAAGATTTGAAACTGGAAACCGAAAACCGACACCTCGATGTCATCCGGAACGAAATTTTCGAAGAAAAAGTTGAAGATTCACTGCAAGGCCCAATCTTTGTCATCGATTATCCGGCTAGCATCTGCCCGCTCACCAAACGGAAACGGGACAACCCAGAAATTGCGGAGAGATTTGAGTTATTCGTTCTGGGTATGGAACTTGCCAATGCCTACACCGAATTAAACGATCCCGATCTGCAACAAGAACTTTTCGAGACACAACTGCAAGGACTCGACGAGGAAGAGTCGATGGCCAAAATGGACCACGACTTCATTCGTGCACTCAGGTACGCGATGCCACCCGCAGGTGGACTTGGAGTTGGGATTGATCGGCTAGTCATGCTATTGACCGGAAAAAAATCGATTCGCGATATTATCCTATTCCCGCTTCAGCGTCCGGAGACATGAGCATCCGTATCCTCAGGGGTCTTGAAAACCTTCCTGCTTTGATAGCAAGCCAACGTCGCCATTTTATTGGCTTGCTAACCAGTTTCGCTTGCAGAATTTCCAACCCATTGTTGGGGCGCCGTTGGCATAGCAGCCTTATCGATCCCTGCATAAAAACCAAGGCATCGCCATGGACGAGGCTGAAAAGGATGCAAAATGCGGTTTACGCTGATTCCCGTAGTTTCCTAGACTTCGCACTTAGAACTATCTCGCCGTGGTTTTCAATCGACCACGGTTCATGCGAAGGACCGATTCATGTATCGTTGGCTACTCTGTTTCCGTTATCTCCGGACCCGATACATTGCGCTGGCTTCAATTATTAGCGTCACACTAGGTGTAGCGACATTGATCGTCGTCAACAGCGTGATGGCTGGCTTTTCAGCAGAAATGCATGAGCGACTTCACGGACTAGCCTCTGACATCTTGATCGAATGTCACCTGGCAGAAGGCATGCCAGACCCGGAAGCGCATATCAATCAAATCATGGAAACGGTGGGCGACCAAGTCGCTGGACACTCCGCGAGTGTCCACGTTCCGGCGATGTTAGGAATTGATTTCAATGGTCAGCTGATCACGAGGCATGTCAATTTTGTAGGCCTCGATGCTAGAACTTATGACCAAGTGAGCGAGTTCGGCCGTTACTTATTGCACCCTGAAAACCAACAGCAGGTGAGCTTTGATCTTCGTGAAGGTGGATACGCTCCTAGCCGAGATCAATTCCCACCATCGGGCTGGGACTATCGCCGCGCAAGAGTTGCCTACGAAAAAGCATTGGACGAAGAGCGTGTGAAGAGACAGGCGGTGTCTGGCACGACCGCCATTGCAGGTAACGATCCAAACGCACCCTCTTCCAATCAGCCGACATTTCAAATCACAGCCCCATCAGAACTCTTTGCTGAAAGCGAAGAAAGCGAGTTCGCGAAGGAGTTTGACGCGAGCAACGAACAATTTCCTGGAATCGTTCTAGGTATTTCAACGTGTAGCACGCGTTTTCGAGATTCCAATAATGAAGTGCAGGATCACTATTATTGTCGCCCCGGAGACGATGTTCGAATGATGTTTCCCAATGCATCGGACAACGCAAAGGTGGTGAATCAAAAATTCACTGTTGTGGATTTATATGAGTCTGGAATGAGCGAGTACGACAGCACTTTCGCCTTCTGCAGACTTGACCAACTGCAGGAATTTCGCGGAATGATTGATCCCGCGACAGGTGTGAAGAGCGTCACCACCATTCAACTTAAATTAATTGAGGGCGCGGACCTCAATGCAGTTCGTGATGCTTTGAGACGTCGCTTTCCAGCCGACATCTACGCCTACAACATTCAAACATGGCGTGACATGCAAGGCCCGCTTCTTGCAGCGGTGCGTCTTGAGACAACCATCCTCAACATCCTTCTGTTCTTGATCATTGCTGTCGCGGGTTTTGGAATCCTAGCAACTTTTTTCATGATCGTTGTCGAAAAGACCCGCGACATTGGCACCCTAAAAGCGTTAGGAGCATCAGGTCGAGGAGTAATGAGTATCTTCCTCAGCTATGGCCTACTCTTGGGATTTGTGGGCAGTGGAGCAGGGTTAGTCGGTGGCTTGTTGTTTGTGCAAAATATTAATCGAATCGCGGGTGTAATTGAAAAAATCACCGGCCAAGAAGTCTTTGACCCGACGGTTTACTACTTCAATGAAATCCCAACCATCATCAATCCGTTTACACTGACGTGGGTGATGCTAGGGGCAATGGGTATCGCGGTAGTTGCTAGTGTTCTACCGGCAATCCGAGCTGCGAGAATGCATCCGGTGAACTCACTTCGGTTTGAATAACCATCGCAATCGATTATGAATCATCATAAATAATGACACCGAATCTCTCGGGATTTCAGTCAAAGGTTTTCCGTCAAAACTTGCTCATGCCGATCAATGAAGATCGTGCAACTAACCAAAAGTTGATTTCGAAATGAATTCAGAGATCGTGCTCGAAGCCAAACAGCTAAAAAAGAGCTACCACAAGGACCGAATTGAGGTGCCAGTCCTGCGTGGCGTTGATCTGCAGGTACAAAGAGGCTTAGTAACTGCTTTGGTGGGTCGAAGCGGAAGCGGTAAAAGCACCCTGATGCACCTACTTGCTGCACTCGATCATCCTGATGACGGTGAGATCTTTTTCTGTGGCGAACCGATTCACAACGCAAGTCGCAAGCGTCGCGACGCGTATAGGAATCAAAACCTTGGAATCATTTTCCAGTTTTATCATCTCCTACCAGAGCTCTCTGCAATCGAGAACGTTCTCGCGCCCTTAATGATCAGCCAAAGCGTTCTTACTTATTTTAAAAACCGCAAGGCAGCCAAACGCCATGCAGAGTTGATGCTTGATCGCGTTGGACTGCTACATCGCGCAACGCACAAGCCAAGTGAAATGAGTGGCGGAGAGATGCAGCGAGCAGCAATCGCCCGTGCCTTAATGACCAAACCATCGTTGCTCCTTGCGGATGAACCCACCGGAAACCTAGATACAGACACCGGTCGAGAAATCCTATCTCTTTTGAATACCTTTAATTGCGACGATGGCTTGAGCATTCTAATGATCACCCATGATGACACGATTGCGGAAAATGCAAATCAGTGCTATCGAATGCATGATGGTCAGTTAGCGACGGATCCCGCAAAACTGCACGTTGCCTAAACTTCATCGGCAAGGAAAACGCCACGAAGTCATCTTTGCGATGCGGTGGTCTCAGCGTTTCATCGCTTTTAATGCATCAGCATACACGGCCCCAGGCAAGCAGCCCTATCATTCGACTTCACATCAGGCAATCTGCGCAAGTCGCCGCTGCATGCCCGCCATTTTCAAAGAATTTCCAGCAGGATTCTGCTTCAAAATCGCTTCGTTTCGCCTAGGCTATGTCACTCTCGGGTGGCTGGGTTCCATCGATTCACGCTAGTTCCCAGACGTTTTCTCGCCAGCACACAAACGTAGCTGACTAAGCGTTGCACGCATGGCGGTACTAGAACGCGGACTTTTCCCGATTCTTTTTGAGAACGCGCAGCCATCAAACAACTTAAAAACGCATTAACAATCTAAGGTGTCATAACAATGAAAATCTTAGGAGCTTTCATTGGATGCATCACCCTCGTGATATCCTCCATAGCAGTTGCGGACTCAGGGCCTAACTCAAACCACTCAACCGCTGAATGCGAACTGCATCCTGCAAACACAATAACATTGCAGTCACTACCGCGGTATCAACGAATTTGGGAAACTAAATATGTCCCGAAGAAAGTAACCCGATACCGCTCTGTACTCAAAGATTATCTGACTTTAAAGAGAGTCGTAGTCGTCAAGCCGATCATCGAAAGCGGCTATCGTGAGGAAACCTATCAAGTTTGGCGGCCGAGCATTTCGAATGACCGATCTTACTTAGCATCCACTGATACTAAAACTGCCACAATCATTCATGCCAACGAACAAGGAACCGTGGAATATCGTGTACGCAAGGCTCCGGTCAAGTTAAGTCAAGTCTCGTATAGCGTAGAAGAGCGATACATCAAGGGCAAGAGATACGAATTAGAAGCCTACCAAGATGTGATCTATGTTCCGCAAGCAAGCGTCTCACATTCAGTTGAATCGCGGAACATACCAACCCCCAAGATCAACCTGCAAAAGTTCTTACCACAGTATGTAGATCCGTTTAGTCCAGCGATCCTTTCAGGTTATTCATCGTTTACCAAACCGCTGATGCAACCCAATCACTTTCAGACAACAACAACCAACTAAAACATAGATTCCAAACCATCGATTCCGCGAAGTGATGATCCGTGATTCATCGTAAAGTGATTTCTTGCACCGTCTTTCAGTGACTGCTTAGTGGCTTCACCAACCTTAGGGTTCTATCTTGGGCTTCACAACAATACAGTCGAACCCGACGTATCGAGATTGAACGGCAGATGCATTCTTGCCAACGACGATTAACTTCAAAAGGTGTAGCCCTTCAACAAGCCTTATGCTTCCAAGTGACACCAATCCCGTCGTCTTGACGTCAGGATAATGATAGAGATCGATTGAATCCGCCACTCGCCGGCCGTCAATTTCAACGTTAATGATTGCGTAATCACGGGCAGTTGTAAAAATCGCCGCGACGTCATACTCACCCGCCTGATCCACTTGGAACTGCAATTCCAAGGCAGCACCATCTTCACCGGCTCTCCAGAATATCTGCGAATCTCCGCTCCAGCGAGCTGACGAAAACCCTCGCATATTTTGGGTGGAGAACTTGGTTAGATCCTGACTGATAACCTGCATTGATTCAGCTTCAATCGCAAAAGGAACATTGCCGTTTGTATCAAATTCCGCCTCGGGCCCTCGATCCATGCGTTGGCTCATGGGCTCATATAACTTAGGTTGTTTCTGCAGCCATTCTTGCATGGTCACCACGCTCTTTTCTTGAATAAGAACATGGGCCCCCTTCATGCCACCCACCACAAAGTCGGGCAACGAATCACCATTGAGATCGCAGACCGTCAACTGCCTACCGATGCCAGACTGATCGCCCGCTAAATATGGAACCCAGTCAACCTTACCGCCTTCACCTCTGACCAAGCGAAAAACATAGACGGCTGGAGGAGCATCCCACATCGGACTTTGTTTGTGATGTGACCAAAAGGTTTTACCTGTGATCAAGTCTTTTAGACCGTCCCCATCTACATCTGCCAACGCAAGCGAGTGCAGTTCACTAACGACCAGTCCGTATCGATTCATCTCGGGCTGGTCTCCCATAATAAGATGATGCTGAAAAGCTATTTCACCATCCTTTTCACCCAAATTCTCATACCAACCGAGACCAAAATCGTGAGCTGCGTGACCGGTTAAAACATCATTGTCACCGTCTCCATCCACGTCATAGGCGTACATTTCGGCGCCTCCGTAGCTTTGAGAGAAAGAGACGGAATGCAACTTCCAGCGGCTACTGGTTACGTTTGTCGCGGGTTGCTCAAACCAGCCACCTGAGAAAAGCAAATCCAGTCGATCGTCACCGTTCACGTCACCAACACCTAGACCATGACCAAAACGCGGTGGGGCAACTTGATCTGAAATGGGGCAAAAGGTCCATGGCTCCAACGGCGTCTCCGGGTTTAAGACCGCGAATCCAAAAAAACCATCTCTGGTGCAAACTAATTCTGGGGTTTCATCACCGACGACATCCAAGAACTGTGGGGACTCATTCGAGACCCAATCAAGTACCTGATACTTGGGCCAGTGATGACGTAGCGAGACATCGCTGGGGTTCGCTTGGGATGCTGAGTTGGAATCTTGATCCAAGGATTCAGCTTTGGTCGACAGTTGATCCAGTACTCTAGGATTTTGATAGACATATGCAGGAGTACCGGGAAATCCGACTACCAAAACATCCAGATGGTGATCACCATCGAAATCATATACCCATGAAAAAAAGTTATCGGCATAACGATTTCGATCCTGAGGAACTGGAGCATAAATCTCATGGCGTTCGCGAAACTCGGGACCACGATACCAATAAGGTCCGCAAACCACATCCGTCACACCATCTCCGTCAATATCGCCAGCATTCGCACCCTCGGAATAATATTCGTCGCTCAATTGCTGTGTTCCATATTGGATCACGTCGTATGACTGACTCGCAGCGTCAGGGGGATTGCAAACAAAGAATGCTAGGGCGAAGAAAAAACCAACAAGCCATCTAGTCTCACACACAGCATCACCACCGTTTGAAGCCCAAGAACATGATCACCACCCTAAAAAAGCGTGATCGAATAACCCATGACCCCGCAAGTCTAAGACATCAACGGTGGCCAGAGGTAGCCCCTCGGATTGCCCATAGAACTATCAATCTTAAAGTTCGGAACGTCTAACGATCGTTTAAGAATAGAGCATCCGAATTTTAATCTGCCGCCAAACCATGAGCATGACTGCCATTAGCCCAAGCATCGCGATGGAAAACCACAATAACATCGACCCCAGCAATAGGAGATTGTCGGCAAGCCAAAGCCGATAGAGTCGATCCCAGCCTAGAATGGTCGCCAAGGTGCCAGCGCAAAGGTAAGGCCCGAAAGGAGTGTAAGCATCGCGAGTCACCAAATACCTTCCAAGGACAATAAGAATTGCGGCAAACGGTGATAGAAAGAATGCAACCAGTGCTGCCTGCCATCCAACCATGGCTCCAATCATTGCCATCAATGTCACGTCACCAAAACCCATCGCTTCGACATTCAACGCCCAAGTCGCAATGATTCGGATAATCCAAACGACGCCACCACCAACAGCCATTCCAACCAAGGCGGTTAACAAACCGTGCCAATGTTCCCCCTGCCAATTCCAGACCAACAAGATTCCAAGGGTTCCAATCGACCAAATAATAAACAGGATTTTCCAGTAGCCGTAATGAAATAATCCTTGAGTAAAGTGCTTCACCGCGCGAAAAAAACCTCGTCGACGGCAAAGTGCAGAACTCCATCGCCAATCCGTCAGAGCAAAACACCACGTGCTCCAAATACTTAATCCAACCATCAGGCATTCGCTTGCTGCCAAACTATCAGAATCCGCGTGGAACCAAGGTGAATCAAATGTGGTTGGCCCGCCGTAGGGTACTCCTTCGATAAAAACCGTCGTTGGCATAAAGATCTGCAGTGACGAAGCTGCCAGAAGAAGCCCGAGGCAAGTTCCAGGAATCGTGATCACGTCAGGAATGGTGCGTTCGTCAAAGTCAATAAAAGTTGCTGCCGTCATCAGAACTACCAGCACAACATGCGTCCAAAAGATGGATGCGGCACCGTTTTGATATCCACTTAGGTGTTCAAGACTCCGCAATTCAGCTGGCCACAATCCTTGATCGAGGCATTCGAATCGATAGAGCCAAAGCAGGCCGATCGGTAGAAGCAACTCAATCATCAGCGGACGAATCCAAAATCCTCGGCCGTGCAACTTCCATTCCCGCCGAAGGCCAAGCCATCCCAAACATGGAATACGGTCAAACCATTCTCGCTGTGTACCCGTCGGCGTAGGCCCCCAAGGGCTGATTTTTCGGGGCTGAAAATAAGCGAAACGGTAAATCACGTAATTCGCCAGCGATCCACCAGTCAACCCAATCATAAAGATCAGCGTCTGCTGCATCGGAACCGACAGATCTATCCAAAAAGCGAGCACAACGCCTCCCGAGGCACAGTAGAAGATTCCCCAAGATCCTAACTACTCCGAGATCTTTTCTACAGAGCAACCGAGGAGGGATAAGTAGTTTCCCTTAGATTCCACGATTCGATTGACCCTCCGTATTCACCGCATTATGCTGGATTAACGGGGAAATGATTACCGTCATCAGAAATTCGCCCCCTCGGACGTGGTCTTCAAGAGCGTGACCACGCGACAAAACTAAATCTGACCCCTCTATAAAGTGCGGTTGTGAACCGCGGGCTTTTGCCTTCGGTCCTACGTAGTGATAACGTGAATCAATCATCCCACGCCTCCACTCGACTGATCCCGCATTAGATTCGTCGAAACGCAATCGCGCGATCCCCACCCACCAATCTAAGAAACTGCAGATGCTAAACGCTTCTCGAATCATTTTCGGATGTGTCCTGCTTACCCTTTTTCATCAAGCATTGCCCGTTACGTCTCTACGTGGTGATGAACCCACCGAAACGAATTCCCCAGCCGATTCGAAGCTAATTAGTTTTCATAGGGATGTGCGACCTATTTTCAGTCGTCATTGCTATGGCTGTCATCAAGGAGCCAAGCAACTCGGTTCCTATGTCATGACCGAATTCGATCGACTTTTAGCCGGTGGCGAATCTGAGTCCCCCGCGATTATCCCCGGAAAACCGGATGATAGTTACCTCGTAGAACTCATTACACCAGTGGATGGACATGCGGAGATGCCCAATGAACCATTTCCATCGCTAAACGAAGTGGAAATCGATATGGTTCGAAAGTGGATAGCAGAAGGAGCGAGCAACGATTCACCACAAGATGATCACGCTTATTCAAGTGAGAATCCTCCACCTTACGTCAGTGCTCCGGCAATTCCTTCCATCGACGTATCACCCGATGGCAAAACAATTGCCGTGGCAGGTTATCACGAGGTATTGCTGGTCGATGGAGAAACTGGACTCATCCAAAATCGGCTAGTGGGACTCAGCCCACGAATCAACACAGTGCAATTTTCTCCCGATGGAACACGTATCGCGGCATTAGGCGGGACACCAGGTCAACGAGGCGAGTTGCAAATTTGGGATGTATCAACTGGCAGTCTCAGTCTCTCTCAAATGATTACGTACGACACATTGACCGGTGGAAGTTGGTCCCCAGATGGTAGCAAGATAGCGTTCGGTGCGACTGACAATGTTGTCCGAGCCATTGATTCGAACACTGGGGAACAGGTTCTATTCCAAGGAGCGCACGAAGACTGGGTGCGAGACACCGCTTTCACTCCAGATAGCACTCACGTGATCAGCGTTGCTCGCGATATGTCGTGCAAATTAACCGAGGTGGTGACAGAACGGTTTATTGACAATATCACTTCAATCACCCCTGGAGCATTGTCCGGCGGATTGAGCAGCGTTGTGGCCCATCCCACTCGAAATGAAATCGTTGTCGGCGGTGCCGACGGTGTGGCGAAGGTCTACCGGATCTTCCGAATCACCGCTCGTAAAATCGGAGATGATGCAAATCTGATTCGCCGAATGCCTGAAATGCCGGGAAGAATTTTCTGCGTCGCGATCAACCAAGATGGCTCACTTATCTCAGCCGCCTCAACACTGAATGGAAAAAGTGAGGTACGTGTTTGGAAATACGATTTTTCGGGCGATCTAGATGAGGAAATCAAAAAAATCCAAGCCAAACGCGAGGCAGATCGTAACGCTGAAGAAAAAGCAAAGCTTGAGAATTACCGTGGTGGTGAAGTCACTGAGGTGATGAAATACGATGTTCCCAACGCAGCAGTCTACGCCATCGACTTCACTCCGAATAACTCGGTGATATTTGCCGCGGATGACGGTACGCTTCGACGAATCAATCAAGATGGAACTCTTGCCGCCGAGTTCAACCTACAACAGCAGTTGCGATCCTCTAGCGTTGAAAGCATTGCTTTTGATGCGAAAGATTGGGTCAAGCAGCAAAATGCTGCAGCGGATATGCAGCCGACCACGACTCATTCAAACAATCCAGGCGAGGTGATCGAATTATTTGCGGCTCCCTCCGAACTTACGCTGCACTCCCCCTACGACTACGCACAGCTTGTCGTCTCTGCAAAGCTCGCCGATGGCTCAACGATTGATGTCACTCGCAATTGCACGATTGAACTACCCGAGTGGTTAGAGATGGAAAATGGCGGTCTGCTTCGCGCTTCAGCCAACGGCGAGGGTGAAATATTGATCTCTTTCTCGACGAAGGAAATCAAAGTATCGGCGTCAGCAGAGAAGGTTACAGGCGATCGAGCTGAAATTGGAATAGTTGATTACTTAAGAGACGTAAATCCGGTTCTCAGTCGCCTTGGCTGTAACCAAGGAACTTGCCATGGCGCACAAAAAGGTAAAGCCGGATTCAAATTATCTCTACGCGGATATGATGCAATTTTTGATCTTCGAGCGTTAACAGACGACCTGGCAGCTAGACGCATCAATTCTGCGTCGCCCAATGCTTCGCTTATGCTCCAAAAACCGTTGGGTCTGACGCCGCATCAAGGGGGCGTCCTAATGTCCAAAGGCGATCCGAACCATAGCATTCTGCACCGCTGGATTGCGGACGGAAGTCAAGTGAACTTTGAAACGACCAAAGTAGAACGAATCGAAGTTTATCCTTTGAATCCGATCATCAAAAACATCTCCTCCGAGCAACAAATTCGCGTCGTTGCGTACTACCCCGATGGTGAGATGCGAGACGTAACACGAGAAGCATTCATCGAAAGTGGAAACACTGAAGTTGCGACCACTGACCCTACAGGTCGCCTAACTTCCATCCGTAGGGGAGAAGCACCAATCCTAGCGAGATACGAGGGTGCATATGCCGCAACTACGCTTACGGTGATGGGTGATCGAGAAGGATTCACGGAAAATAGTTTCGAGCCATGGTCCACCATCGATGAGCTGGTTTCAAAAAAGTGGAATCGTGTGAAAGTTACTCCCAGTGACGTTTGCGACGATGCGACATTCCTTCGCCGTGTGTACCTGGACCTGACCGGCCTACCCCCAAGTAGTGAGGAAGTACGACAGTTTCTTGCAGACACAACTTCCACTCGCGAGAAACGCGAAAAAATGATTGATCAGTTAATTGGCAGCGAAGCCTACGTCGATTACTGGACTAACAAATGGGCAGATCTTCTACAGGTCAATCGAAAGTTTTTAGGTGTTGAAGGAAGCGTTAAATTCCGAGATTGGATTCGCACTGCGATCCATGAAAATCGACCCTACAACCAATTCGCTCGTGAAATACTGACTGCTTCAGGCTCCAACAACGAGAACCCTCCTGCCTCGTACTACAAGGTTCTTCGAACACCAGAAGATACCATGGAGAACACAACTCACTTGTTCTTGGGAATTCGTTTCAACTGCAACAAGTGTCATGACCATCCGTTCGAAAGATGGACACAAGATCAATATTACGAAATGGCTTCGTATTTTGCTCAGTTTGCCCTCGAGAAAGATGAAGCATCAGGAGATCGAAAGATTGGTGGCACAGCGGTTGAATCTCCAAAACCGCTGTTCGAAAAGGTCGTGGATCGGAACAGCGGTGAAATCACTCATCCAACCACCAAAGAAAATGTCGTTCCGGAATTTCCATTTCAACTTACTTCAGCCTCGGCGAACGCTGCTGAAGAAATTAACACTGCAACGCCCGGCAGTCGCCGCGAACAGCTTGCGGATTGGATCACCAATGCGGGTAACCCGTACTTCGCTAGAAGTTACGTCAACCGATTATGGGGCTACCTATTCGGTGTCGGCCTAATCGAACCCATCGACGACATTCGGGCGGGAAATCCCCCGACTAACCCAGAATTACTGGACCATCTTGAACAATCATTCATTGCTTCCAATTTCAATATCGCCGACATGCACCGCATGATCTGCAACAGCAAAACCTATCAGCTAAGTGTTGAAAGTAATCCCTGGAATGATGACGACCAGATCAACTACTCCCATGCACTACCAAGACGTCTTCCTGCGGAAGTCATTTACGACTCGATTCATGCTTTGACGGGAGCCGCCACCGCGATTCCTGGTGTTCCAGCTGGAACACGCGCCGCTGCCCTATCTGACTCGGGTGTAAAGCTAGAAGATGGATTCCTGCAGAACCTAGGTCGACCTGCTCGTGAGAGTTCATGTGAATGTGAGCGGTCATCAGAGTTACAACTTGGCCCTGTGATGGCGTTAATTAGCGGACCAACCATCGGGACCGCAATCGCTGACCCTAAGAATGAACTTGAAAAAATCGTCACCCAGTACAGCGATGACCGTGAGATGGCAGAGGAGATATTCCTGAGAGCCTTGGGGCGAAAACCCAGCGAAGGAGAGCTTAATGCCTTCTCACAAGTGAATGGTTTCATTCAAGAGAACCATGCTGCATTGGCTGATCAGCTAACAGCTGCGGAAGACGCTTGGAAACTCGAGCGGGAACGTCTCGAGAAGATAAGAGCCGATCGTTTAACAAAACTTGAACAAGAAATTGAATCTCGAAAAACTGCAATTCAGCCAGAAAGAGAAAAACTAGAACAAGAGCGTGCCGATCGCATTTCGGCAGCTGAAAAAGTCGTCAATGAAGCAAAGGAAAAACTATCCAGCAAAATCGATGACCTCTCGGCAGCGCAAAAGCAAGCAATCGAATGGCACCCAATACTTCCTACGACGCTAACGTCGTCGAATCAGGCGAAACTCACACCAAAATCGGATCGCTCCATTGTCGCCAGCGATAAAAAAGATAAAGGCATCTACACGATTTCGACTACCACCTCGCTCAAGAACATCACCGGAATTCGACTCGAAGCTCTTAGCGACCCGAGCCTACCTTCTAAGGGCCCCGGCTTGGCCGGTAATGGCAACTTTGTTGTCACCGAATTCGAAATATTTGCGGCACCGATCGAGACACCTGATGCCTCGGGAAAAGTCAAAATTGCCAGCGGTATTGCGGATTTCCTACAAGATGGATTCGCGATTGATCAAGCATTCAACGGTCAAACAAATTCTCAGCAAGGATGGGCAATTTCTAGCGCAATGGGCCATGACCATTGGGCAACGTTCCGTCTAGAAAAACCCATCTCGCACGAAAAGGGAACGCTGCTCACCTTCCATATCCATCAATTTCACAACGCTGAAGATCATCGACTGGGCAGATTCCGAATTAGCTTGACCACTGCCCAAGGTGATATTCCCTTGGGTCAACCGGAAACATTCGCCTCGATCCTTAACACCCCCAAAGAGCAACGAGCTGAAGACGATCAGAAGTTGATTCTTGATTATCTCACGATCACGGACTCAGAAGTAAGAAATGCAAATGGTGCGCTTGCTCAAGCGAGACAACCTGTGCCTCCAGACGCTGAACTTGTCAAACTCGAAGCACGAAAACAAACACTCTCCCAACCAACACCAGACGATCCTCAATTGGTGCAACTACGCGAAGATTTTAAGCAGAGTGAGATTCAACTGAGTAAGATTCGACTGACAGCTGCTGAAGACCTGACGTGGGCCTTAATTAATAGTCCAGCGTTTCTGTTCAATCATTAGATGAAAAACCTTGGTGACTTGGTCGCCAATTTATTACTAAAAAAGAAACTACCTGACACTCAATCGATCATCACTGATCCACTGGAAAAACGGAGCGAAGACGATGCTTTCCTTCAAAGGCTTTAAAGCAAAAGACTTGTGCGATTCGCATCTCAGCCCAGAGCGTCGAACCTTTCTCCGTGTCGGGGGCTGTGGAATGCTCGGGCTGTCACTTCCTTCCCTGTTGGCGTTACAAGCCAATGGCGCAGACAATCAAGCCAAAGGCGGAAATCCGTTACCGTCGGGTGGTCCAGGCTGGGGTAAAGCCAAGAGCATTATCTTGGTTTATCTGCAAGGTGGACCGAGTCACCTCGATCTTTGGGATCCAAAGGAAAACGTCCCGGACAACGTCAAAAGTATTTTCGGAAATATCAGCACAAAGATTCCCGGAATTCAGTTCACCGAAAACCTGCCAAAGCTCAGTCAAATCAACGATCGTTTCACTATGATTCGATCGATGTCGTATACGCCAAATGGATTATTCAATCACACAGCGGCGATCTACCAAATGATGACCGGCTATACAACGGACAAGGTGAGTCCATCAGGGCAACTCGAGCCACCAAGTCCGAAGGATTTCCCGAACTTTGGCAGTAACCTGGTCAAGATGCGTCCCATCGACGAACCCATGCTCCCGTTTGTGATGCTACCCAGACCGTTGCAAGAATCCAACGTGGTAGGCAAAGGTGGCTCCGCTGGCTTTTTAGGAAAATCTTATGACCCATACACGCTTTACCCAAGCGGTGACGATCTGGACATGAACAAGATGGATCGGATCAAGATTGACGATCTCAAATTGCGTCCCGAGGTTTTTAGTGTTCGACTGCAACGCCGTGCACGCCTTAGAGATCTTCTCAATCAACAAATGCCCTCGATCAATAAAGCGGTTGAGTCTTATGCGCTCGATGAGTACTACGACCGAGCTTTATCATTGATTGTATCCGGACGAGCCAGAGAGGCATTCGATCTCACTCGCGAATCCGACGACACAAAAGACATGTATGGAAAAAACACCTTTGGGCAAAGCTGCTTACTCGCACGCCGCTTAGTCGAAGCCGGGACGCGAGTCGTGGAAGTTATTTGGCCCAAAGTCGCGAACAGTGACAACCACTCATGGGATCACCACACTGGCCTGAGTAAGCGAATGAAAGACCAGTCAGCACCCATGTTGGATACTGGTCTTTCGGCTCTCATCACTGACTTGGATGATCGAGGCATGCTTGACGATACACTTGTCGTCGCAGTTGGTGAATTTGGCAGAAGCCCACAACGTGGAGTAAGCACCAGTGGGAACAACAACTCTGACGACGGCAGGGATCACTGGCCTTACTGTTACACCGCTGTGATGGCAGGCGCTGGTTCAAAACGTGGCTATGTACATGGAAAGAGCGACAAGACAGCCTCTGCGCCGCTGGAAGATCCAGTACATCCATCAGAGTTACTCGCGACGATCTACCACAGCTTTGGGATTCACCCGGAAACCATTGTCTATAACCACCTCAATCAGCCGCGTGAGCTGGTAAAAGCAGAAGCAATCACTCGTCTCCTTGGATAAGGCGAGTATTTTCGCAGTCGCCCTGGAAAGAAAAAGGGACTGAGAATTGATGAATCAAAACGCTCTACCGCTATGAAAACGAAAGTTGGCGGCACCAACAATTTGCCATTACGGTAATTGAAAAAAACGCTGGGCATTCTCTGTGGTTTTGGAAGCCAAATGATCCGCTGATACGTTTCGTGTCTCAGCAAGACACTTGAGGACATGAAGCACTCTTTCGGGCTCGTTAGGACGACGTCCTCTCAACGGTTCAGGGCTAAGATACGGAGAATCGGTCTCGATCAGCAATCTTTCTTCTGGAACAATCTTAGCAACCTCTCGGAGAGCAGCATTATTTTTGAATGTCACCATTCCTGCAAAGCTAATATAGAGTCCTAGCTCCAAACATTTTTCAGCAAGCGCAACGTCGCCGGTAAATGAGTGCATCACGCCAACCGGAATCGATGGCTGTGATTGCAATTGATCAACGATCTCATCTCCGCTCTCTCGCATGTGGATCACCATCGGAAGTCCTGTTTTTCGACAGAGCTCGATATGTCGATCAAAATAGATCTTCTGGTCAGCTAAGGGCGTATCATCCCAATAGCAATCGAGGCCGGTCTCGCCGATCGCACGAACACCAGGGAAGGCCGCCAGTTCTGCGACTCGATCGAAATCACCTTCACTTGCTTGACCCACGGAGTTTGGTTGAATGCCTATCGCAGCGTAAATAAAGCCAGGATATTCAGCTGCTAAGTCGCATGCCCTTTGACTCGTCTCCAAATCGACGCCGATTACCGTAATCCCTTCAATGCCCGCATTCTTGGCACGATGGATAACGTCCCCAACCTGACCCGAGAAGTGATCAGAATTCAAATGAGCATGGGTATCAAAAAGACGCAAAGCTATGACCAAAAGAAGCGAGTAAAGTGATAGAACACCGGTGCGGCAAAACAGATACTATCGATTTGATCTAAAAGCCCAGCATGACCCTGTACAAGCGTCCCTGTATCGGTCACGCCGCGATCGCGTTTGATTGCGCTCATTGTCATAGTGCCGCCGCACGCCATCACGGTCACCACAGCACCTAGCATCCCAGCCTCCCACCAATGAAACGGAGTAGACCATGACAGTGTGGCTGCTACAAAGCCGGTGGTGACCATACTACCAAGCAAACCTTCCCATGTTCTTGAAGCATTGATTTTTTCTGCGATCACATGACGACCGGCCAGCTTTCCCCAAGCTCGCTCAAAAACGGAAGCTAATTGCGCGACGAGTAGAAAAAACAAGAGCACACTAAGCGTACTGCCATCCCAATCCGTGCCGTCGGTTTGAACAAGATCTAAATCAAGGATTGCAGGTGCATAGCTAAGAGAATAAACACAAATCAAAAGACCAAATTGAATCTTCGCACTTCGTTCTAGAAATCGCTTGTAATCGCCGGCAAACGCAGCTCTCGCAGGAACGAAAAGACTCGCGTAGACCGGGATTACGATGCTGTAATAATCGTAATAGTCGATTCCGCGATCACCGCTTAACCAATCGGGCGGATTCTTTCCAAGGGCGATCAACAGATACTGAACGGGTGTGAAGATAAAAAAGACCCAAAAAAGCGTCCGGTGGTCTCCACGTCGAGTTGGTGTCATGGTGATGAATTCGCGAAGCGCCCAAAACGACACCAAGCCAAATAGAACGACCACACCAATTCGATGAATAAAAAAACCGAAAACAAAAATCGCTACCATCAGCCACCAAACTCGAAGCTTGTGATTGAAGCGATTAATTAATGCGGATTCGATACCTGCATTCTCTCGTCTTTTCAAAATAACGCCGACAATCGATGCAATACCCAGTGCAGCCAAGATGACCGCGAGTAAAACATAAGTCCGAGCGTTATGCCATTCTCCCTGAGCAAAGGGAAGGCTCGATAAAAACGAGGTATTCGCAGTCATTTTCTACCGGTTCAGCCTCTCTATCACAGCTGCGCCCATCTCTGAGGTTCCAATCGCTTGGCTACCGCGTGCGATATCAGCTGTACGAAGACCATCCTTCAATACTTGGCTGACGGCAGACTCCACCGATTCAGCCTCAGTATCCAAGTTGAGTGAGTGCCTCAATAACATTGCGACAGCAAGAATGGTCGCGAGAGGATTTGCGATATCTTTCCCAGCAATGTCAGGAGCTGAACCATGGATTGGTTCGTAGAGTCCTGGACCATCGGAGCCGAGCGAGGCACTTGGAAGCATCCCTAGTGATCCTGGCAACATCGAGGCTTCATCCGTCAAGATATCTCCGAACATGTTGCCGGTTACGACAACATCAAAATCCTTGGGACGATTAATGAGGTGCATCGCCATTGAATCAACAAGTACAACATCGTATTGCACGTCCGGAAATTCCTCTGCCATCACTCTTGCAGCAACTTGACGCCAAAGTCGGCTGGGCTCAAGAACATTTGCCTTATCCACACTGGTCAATCGATTTTTACGACCGCGAGCTGCGATTGCCGCCAACCGCACGATTCGCTCGACCTCCGGCACGCTGTACACCATGGACTGAAAAGCTGACTCTTGATCGCCTTCGCCGGATCGACCAGATTCGCCAAAATAGATACCTCCCGTGAGTTCTCTTAGAAACAAGATATCCGTTCCCTCAATGATCTCACGTTTCAACGGAGAGGCATCAACCAGTTCGTCAAACAAACGAATGGGTCTTAGGTTGGCAAAAAGACCGAGTTCCTTTCGAATTTTTAGTAAGCCTGCTTCAGGCCTAGTTTTTGCAGATGGATCATCCCACTTGGGTCCGCCGACAGCGCCTAGCAGAATTGCGTCAGCTGCGATGCAAGCATCAATGGTCTCTTGGGGTAATGGATCACCTGTGGTATCGATCGCGATACCTCCAATCAAGTGCGAGCTAAACTCGAAATCATGACCAAATTTTTTTGCAATCTTCTCAAGCACTAAAGCGGCTTGCTTTGTGATTTCTGGACCAATGCCGTCGCCAGGGAGGAGAACAATATTCGCTTTCAAGGGATTTCTGACTTCATCGAGGAGAGAATAGGAATCGAGTCGACCAATGTAGCTCACAACCGTCGCTTTCCCAATGCTCGAGCCTACTTTTCGGAGATGAATTCAAATTCACCTAGAAAAGCTCGTGTTAATGAGCGGCAGGGCGCCTCGAGCGACAGAACCGCCTGAACAACACCTACAGGGGGGAGCCAGCGTGCTCCCAATGCCGATGGGCACGGAAAAACCATCCCCAGATTACTCCGACCGGCTAGCGATACTCCCTCGGTCGCCTAGCCCGCGGAATATCACCCATAAACGAATCATCCAGTGGGTGGTTCCATTTCCAACTTGAGGCAGATCTGCCGCTAACCGAAGTCAATCATTTTGCTCTGCTTATTTTTTCTCACAAGCCAGTGATAGAAAACACATGGAAAGATTCGTTAGACTTACCACGTCATCGAGAAATTAACGCATCGGGTTTCCGTGAATCCATTCGCAAACACAGTGATCGGATTCATGATGCTGAACAATGATGCTTCCAGGCCGTGAATGATTCTTTTTATACCGCAGAGTGTTCTACCATGATTCGGGCTATTTTACTCACCACCATTTCGTGCATCTTCTTTGCCGGTCAGAGTCTCGCTGAGAATGCATCGAGGATCTTACTGATCGCAGGAGCGCCGTCTCACGGCTATGGATCACACGAACATTATGCGGGGCTAAAAATTCTCGAGGAGTCTCTCCTCAGTAGCCAATCAGGTATTGAGGTCACCACCGTTCGCGGATGGCCCAAAGATGATGCCTTAATTGAAACTGCGAATTCAATTGTGATCTACTGCGATGGCGGTGGTCGCCACTTAGCTATTCCGCATCTTGATCGCTTGGCAAAAAAATTATCTCAGGGCTGTGGATTGGTATGCATCCATTATGCGGTCGAAATGACACCCGGAGAAACGGGTGATGCATGGGTTCAATGGCTAGGAGGACATTTTGAGGTCAATTGGAGCGTGAATCCGCATTGGGTCGCGGACTTCAAGACACTTCCAGAACACCCGATCACCCGTGGAGTCTCGCCGTTCAAAGCGAATGATGAGTGGTACTTCCATATGCGATTTAACCCTTCTCCCAAAGTCACTCCCATTCTCTCTGCCATTGCGCCAGAAGAGACAATGAGACGCAAGGATGGACCGCATAGTGGCAACCCTGACGTACGAAAAAGTGTTGCCAATGGTGATCCACAAACCGTTGCTTGGGCTTTTGAGCGTCCTGATGGTGGACGTTCGTTTGGATTCACAGGTGGGCACTTCCACTGGAACTGGGGAAATGATGACATTCGCACCCTTGTCACCAATGCTATTTTGTGGACTAGCCAAACAAGCATTCCATCGAAGGGATCAAAAGTGGTCGCCCCGGTGGGAATTGACTCATTACTGGAGAATCAAGATTACGATCCGCCTCAAAACTTCGACCAGAAAAGAATCGAGTCAGAGTTTCAACTAAAGAGTCCGCGAGTTCAGGTCATCCCCAAAACATCTAGCAATAATGAATCTCGAAGTAACCAAAACACATCCTCTAAAAAGCTATTCGAGTCACCGCTCGTTACGACGAAATCAGGTGGAACGACTTCGATCGATACATCGATCAAGGGTGTCAAAGATCTTTACTTGCTAGTTAGTGACGGTGGAAACGGATACACATGCGACTGGGCCAATTGGGTCAATCCCGTTTTGCATGGGAACGATAAGACCATGTCACTGGTTGATCTTGATTGGGCGTCTGCAACAAGTGGCTTTGGAAATGTTCGCAAAAATGCGAATTGCACTGGTCAGAAATGTTCGGTGGGAGGGGTCGAAATCACGGACCCATGCATCGGAACCCATTCGGCAAGCCTGATTCACTTTAAACTCCCGCCAGGCTTCGATCGATTCACCTGTCAGGGTGTTCTCGATACGGGCGGCACGTCGCAAAACAATGGCGAGAGCGCCAGTGTCAAGTTTGCGGTTTATGCCGATGCTGCCCCGTCTATTCCGTCAAGTGAGAATCAAAGTGGTGATCAACAGCGAATGGCTTCCTCCGCCATCGCTGGCTTGTCGGTAGGCGAAGGACTAGAAGTGACGCTCTCTGCGAGCGAACCAATTCTTCGCAGTCTAACCAACCTCGACATTGATCACCGAGGTCGCGTATGGGTTTGCGACGTGATGAATTATCGACACAACAACAACTCGAGACCTCAAGGGGATCGAATCCTTATCCTTGAGGATACTGACCAAGATGGAGTGATGGACATTGTTAAAACTTTTTATCAAGGTAGAGACATCGACTCTGCGATGGGAATCTGCGTACTTGGCAATCAGGTCATTGTGTCAGCGACACCAAATATCTGGAGATTTACCGATCTCGATGGTGACGACATTCCAGATGTAAAGGAAGCGATCTTCACCCAAACGGGCCAGCCGCAACATGACCATTCAGCCCATTCGTTTCTTTTTGGACCCGACGGTCGCCTCTACTGGAATTTCGGCAACACCGGCCAACAAGTGAAGGACGCAAATGGGGAAACCGTTATTGATATTCACGGTCGCGCAGTAGTGGATAACGGCAAGCCATTTTATGGCGGCATGCCATTTCGTTGCGACCTAGATGGATCAAACTTTGAGGTGCTAGCGCATAACTTTCGCAACAATTATGAAACCACAGTTGATTCCTTTGGTTCACTTTGGCAAAGCGACAACGATGATGACGGCAATCGGGGAACTCGAATCAATTTCGTTATGGAGCAGGGGAACTATGGTTACCGCGATGAATTAACCGGTGCGGGATGGCGAGACTCCCGAATCACACTGGAGGAAGAAATACCACTTCGACATTGGCATCTAAATGACCCCGGAGTGGTGCCCAATGTCTTGCAAACGGGCGCTGGCTCGCCGTGTGGAATTTGTGTGTATGAAGGCAGGCTTTTACCTGAGCGATTCTGGGATCAAGTGATTCACTGTGACCCCGGCCCAAACGTTGTCCGAGCGTATCCCGTCACACAAAGTGGTGCTGGCTACTCGGCGGAGATCGATCCGCTGGTAACAGGTTCGCTAGACAAATGGTTCCGACCTGCCGATGTTTGTGTCGCGCCCGATGGATCGCTTTTCGTGTCCGACTGGTATGACCCAGGAGTCGGCGGACACCGACAAGGAGACACGGATCGCGGGCGACTTTTCCGAGTAGCGCCTCCTGGAATTGATTACATCATTCCGGAATATGACTACGACACACCAAAAGGTGCCGTCCTTGCATTGCAAAGCCCAAATCAATCGGCTCGGTACCTCGCTTGGATGTCGCTAAACAAAATGGGAACTGCAGCAGAAACAGAACTCTTGAAGTTATTTGAATCTGATAACAATCGACATCGAGCTCGTGCACTTTGGTTGCTTGGTCGAATTCAAGATCGTGGTAGGCACTACGTTGACCAAGGCCTTGAGGATCACAATGAAGATATCCGTTGCGTTGCGATTCGACTTGCCAAACAACTTGGATTCTCCCCATCCGAAGTCTGTCATAAGGCAGCCTCAGATCCCTCGCCGTCAGTTCGCCGGGAGCTTGCGATTGCTCTACGTTTCGACAGTTCAAAAAACATGCCTGCGGTATGGGCAAATCTTGCAGCTCAGCATCAAGGAAACGACCGCTGGTACCTCGAGGCGATCGGAATCGGCAGTGACTTGCGAGCCGACGAATGTTTCGATGCGTGGATTCGTAAAATTGAAGGCGATTGGAACACAGTGGGCGGTCGCGACATCGTCTGGCGAGTTCGAGCAGATGAGGCCGCGAAGACTTTGATTCAAATCATCCGCAACCCAAGCCTAACACTCGAGCAAACTAACCGCTACTTCCGAAGTCTTGAGTATCACAAACCTGAGGTTCGAAATGAAGTCCTGAAGGAACTGCTAACCCTTTAGCGCAACCGCTTCATACCGATCGCGAATTTATTCTTCAACGACCCTCTTATACCTGTCATCTATCGAATGTTTTACAACACTGTTAAGCCGATTATTATCCTAACCGCACTACTTGGAAACATAGCAGTGCATGCCGATGAAGATCTGCGAGCGAGAAATGATGCCATCATCGTCCGTGCTGTTGAAAGAATGAATGGCTATGACATCAAGAACGACGAACATGTCATGAACGCGATGATGAGGCACATGCAGCGAATGGCAGGAACGGAGGAATTCCTAGAACTGGCACGTAAATACCGACCACAAGGAATAGAAAAACAACTTCAAGACTTAGTGCTAAATGGACCGTCTGACAACAGTAAAGCCGAGGCGGCTAGCTTGTTGCTGGACACGGCAGACGGCCAGGTACGTTTAAGCAATTTAGTTCAATCGAAAGACATCAACTCAGCGTCAACTGCAACTCGCGTTCTCGGCAACCTCGGCAGCGAACGTTCTCGGATTCTATTGAGTAATTTAGTCAAAAACACTGAAATCGAGTTTGAAGTCAGAAAACAAGCGGTCATTGGTCTCTCCAAGAATGGGACAGGCCAAAACGCTATTTTGCAATTGGTGACCAATCATGAACTCCCCGCAGATATGCGTCTACTCGCAGGTGGTTTATTAACGAGATCGGATAACGCAACTATCCGTGAACGCGCTCAGAGACTATTACCACAACCACAACAAAAGAACGCTGCACCGCTTGCACCAATTGATCAACTCGCGGGAATGAAAGGGACCATTGAATCGGGCAAAAAACTATTTGAAGGGATCGCAACCTGTTCAAATTGCCATATTGTCAATCGTAACGGAAAAGAAGTTGGGCCTGATCTATCCGAAATCGGGAGCAAGCTTTCGCGAGAAGCGATGTACACCGCGATACTCGACCCAAGTGCTGGCATCAGCCACAATTACGAAAACTACTCGGTCCTCACCCTTGATGGCCAAGTCATTAATGGACTTAAGATTTCCGAGACGAACGAAGAGATTGTCGTTCGTACGGCTGACGCAATCGACCGAAGACTTGCAAAAACAGATGTTGAATTAATTAAAAAGTCAGACAAGTCAATTATGCCCGAAAACCTTCATCATACTTTTGATCAGCAAGGCCTGATTGACATCGTGGAATACATGTCATCGCTCACCAAGCGATAGCTTACTTCCTGCGAGTTTTCAGAAAGGGATGCAACGACAACAGGGAATCTACTGTTAAGCCGGTAAAACCCTACTTGATTGTGCGAGAAAACTGATCAATTTCACCAATCAATAACGCCTCCGGCATCGGCCCCCATTCTCTGGAATCCATCGACAGAGGCACATTATCTCCTAACAAATAATACTCCGATTCGCCGAGGGTTATCGGATACTGATTCTTGTCGTGAGGCCTCATGCGATACTCAATGAGTCGCTCAACTTTGATTTCATCGAGCCTGGCGATTCCATTCGCACAAGAAATTGCCAATGGGCGATTCATTGCGACCATTGGTCGTTCTTTGTCTTCTTTTGACAACTCACTCGCGTCATAGCAACTCAACGAAAACGATTCCCCTGCAGCTAAATTTCGTTGCAATTGCCGTGGACATTCAGTGGTCCAAAATTGAAATTTGACCACCGCATCATTGAGCGAAACGCCTGAAATCCTTAGGCGGTCAACAGGAAAAAGTTTGCGACTGTTACCGATATTGAAAGGTAAGTCATCCCAAATCGGATCGTCTTGTTTTTTTGCCGGATGAAGACCAGGGGAATAAACCAACCAATCAGAGGAAGCGGCCTCCGAGATCCACAGACCTTCACAGGATCGCTTCCAACCTTGCGATGACCTACCCGATGACGAGACACTCTCCCAAGGAGTTACCTTGGGAGCACTGTCGTGACTGACTAACACCCAAGGTACAACAAAATTAGATTTTGCATGATACAGCAAATCCTCGATACGATTCTGATTGACTGTGAGATGTAAACCAGACGTGTCCACCGTCTCTCCCGGTAAACCAACTACTCTCTTTACATGAATTTGACCACTGTGCTTAACGGCAACCAAACGTCCTCGCTTCACACCACGCCGATCAACCTGATGATCACCTGCGTAAAGCTTCACCTGAACCCGGTCACCTGCGTACTTCGGAAAACTACTGGTATTATGGAATGGATTCTTGCAATGGAAACACTTCAACTGTCGTTCTGAAACAACTCCATCCTGATAAAGAAAAAAAAGATTGTGTTGCGCGCAGCCTTCGCACATGTAATGAGCGCACTCCCCAAACAAGGTGGGCGCCATTGATGAACCTACAACCTGATACCACACAGCTTGGTCGCGAGAATCGGCCTGAGAATGTCCTCTATCAATCATCGAAAAACGTGGTAACGCTTTTTTGTTTGGTAGTGTTCCCCAAAAGACAGATAATAAAAACCCAATCATGATCAGAGTGAGCAAAATGATTAGCGGGGCTTGCCGGTGATAGCGATTCATGATGAATACGTTTTGCCAAAGACTGATGTGTGCCTATCGAGAAGTTCATTGCAGCTGGGATAACGGCGCAAACTCAACACTTTACGATTTTTTCTGGCCGATTAAACCTTGAAAAGTGATTAAAACCCGGCCCACTCTACAGCTCTAACAAGAATCGACCCCAACGGCTATACTAGCGAGCCAAACGTTCACCGTTTCGCTATCCGTCAGCCAACCTTGTTAAAGCGAAGTTGCGGAATTTGTCAAACCGACCAACTTATCCTCGTGACGCAACACATTAGGAAACCGCGCTGATGCTGAAGGAAAGTCGCGGCCGTATGGGCCAAATCTCAGGGGTGAGAGTTGCAGCGACTGGATCTTACGTTCCAGATGAAATTGTCACCAATGAAGATCTAGCCGCGCTTGGGTGCGATAGCGAATGGATTATTAGAAGAACAGGAATTAGCGAACGGCGAAGAGTATCTGAACTCGAGGCTACGAGTGATCTCTGTTACCATGCAGCACAACGATGCATGGCAAATGCGGGAGTGACCGCCGACGAGATTGATCTAATTATTGTCGCCACAATCACACCGGATCACCCGACACCATCCACGGCCTGTCACCTACAACGACGACTTGGGGCCGTTGCCCCAGCGATGGATGTCAATGCTGCATGTGCTGGATTCATGTACGGTCTAGTCACAGGAGCGCAATTCGTTGCAAACGGCAACAGTCACTGCGCTTTGATTATTGGTGCAGACGTCATGAGCCGAACAATCAATCCTGATGACAAGAAGACTTACCCTCTTTTCGGCGACGCTGCCGGCGCGGTGATCCTAAGGCCAGATAGCAAAGCGAAAGGTATTGCATCCTATCAACTTGGCAGCGAAGGATGCGGAGGTGAAATGCTTTGCATTCCAGCGGGCGGTACTCGATCACCGCTTACTCCAGAACGTCATGCCAAGGGTATGCAATACCTGCTTATGGATGGCCGAAACGTTTTTAAATGGGCAGTTCGAGTTGTAGATGATAGCGCTAAACAGGTCCTGCAGCACGCCAATCTGTCTGCGAGCGACTTAGACTTGGTCATCCTGCACCAAGCAAATCAAAGAATCATTGACTCCGCAGTATCGGATCTTGATGTCGAAAGAGAAAAAGTATTTGTCAATCTCGATCGCTATGGCAATACATCGGGCGCTAGCATCCCTCTTGCACTTGATGAAGCAGTGCAAAGCGAACGCCTGAAAAGAGGCGATCGCGTACTTCTCTGTGGTTTCGGTGCAGGATTGGCTTGGGGTACAGCCGTGCTTCACTGGTAATACGCCCTAACTTGAGTTAGTGAATCATCTGTATGGTGATTACTTCAAAGCAAGTGCTTTGCTTTGACTTCCAAGTATTTGTTAACGAGGGGCGTAGAAAGTTCATCAGGAAAAGCATCCACCACCAAAACACCTCGGTGAATAAGATCCTTTAAAACTTGATTTCTCCACAGCAAAACGTCTGCAGCCGCAGCGGCGCGGAAGATGGCGTGGTCATTCTCGGTGCTAACTTCGACGGCATCAAAAATACTCCGATCCCGCATCAGCACAGCGATGGGCAGGTGCGGTCCATGCAGATTGGTGAGGTGATCCATAATGGATTCAGCATTGACCTCATCGATCACATTGGTAGCAAGCACCACCATGGATCGTCGTTTGCAATGGTTCGAAAGGTAGAGAAACGCTTGATCGTATCGAGATTCGACTAAGCGAGGAAACTGATCAAAACCGGCATGAATCAGACGATTCAGCTGACTTTTCCCTGACTTCGGCGGAATAAAACAGTGAACTTCATCGGAAAAACAAAGCAATCCGACGGCATCTCCTTGTGCAAGGGCGACATGTGCCATCATCAACATTGAATTCAACGCGTGGTCAAGCAAGGACATGCCATGGCGTTCATTGACCATCATCCTGCCACAATCCAACAAAAAAACGATTCGCTGACTCTGTTCGCTTTGAAATTGCTTTACCGTGAGCCTACCTCGCCGGGCTGTGCTGCGCCAGTCAATATGCCGGTAGTTATCGTCTCGTGTGTACTCCCTGAGACGTTCAAACTCATTGTCTTGTCCTACTTTCCGTTTCTTTCTAACACCGATCAAACTTAAGCGATTGGTTTTCGCCAGTAAGGCATAATCCGAAAGTTGGCGCAAGTTTGGGTAAACACTCAGAGAATCAAAAGTATCGAAAGATAGGAATCGGTTCCACAAACGCAAAGGACTTTCAACCTTCAAATCCACTCGCTCCATGGTGAATGCACCACGATTTCCGGGAATCAAACGCCTCTGAAGAGTCAACTGATCAAGCGGAGCCAAGTGAAAAGCATGACTAGCGGGATCGGCATCGAATCCTTCGGGTAAATCGTCTCGAATTACGCCTTTCAGGTGACCCCTTGAACGATTTTCGATTTGCAATTCACTGACAAAGGCGACTCCAAGCGAGCAGGTGCTAGGGACTTTACGAGAAACGGTAATACCACTTCGAGTCAAAAGAAAGAGTAGAACAAGATCAGTCACCGCCGCAATGATTAAAAGTAAATCAATCAAGATCGCAACGATGTAAATGTCCTCTGCGAAAACAGCAACAACACTCATCACCAGAGATAAACCAATTCCCCCGATCCACGGCCAAGCGGGAAAAGCCCTGAATCTCCAAGCAACAAACACAATTGGAGTCACCAGCAGGATGAAAAAAAGCCACGGCAAACTAACTTGCCACTCTGAGGATTTTTCGATGAATTGCTGAATCGTTGCGTCCATTACCAATAATAACTCGTTGATGAATTACCCTTTAAATACTCACTACCTTTGTGTCTCTCAACAGGGCGTGCTGGACGATTTACAAAGCAAGCGTAACGGTCTTGTTCTCGGTGTAAGCTCGCAACCCCTCCTCACCTAGCTCTCTACCATGACCACTCATTTTGAATCCGCCAAAAGGTGCAGCGGCATCAAAAACGTCATAGCAGTTTACCCAGACTGTGCCGGCTCTAACCCGAGATGCGAATTCGTGCGCCAGTGCGACATCTCGCGTCCAAACTGCTGCAGCCAAACCGTAAAAGGTTGCGTTCGCACGATGGATAATTTCCTCTTTATCATCAAAGGTCAATAGACTGAGGACTGGCCCAAATATTTCATCTTGGGCGATCGACATCTCATCCCGAACACCGTCGAAAATAGTTGGAGTGATGAAGTAACCTTTTTCCCCAACCCGTTCACCGCCCATCACACAATTAGCGCCTTCTTGCTTACCTTTTTCGATGTAGGACATGATTTTTTTGAACTGAGCTTGATCGACTTGCGGTCCCTGCTGCGTCTCCGCCGCAAACGGATCGCCAACCACTCTCTGCTTGGTGAGCGACTGCAATTTTTCTAAAAACTCATCATGCCTCGATCGATGAACAAAGACACGGCTTCCAGCGCAGCAACATTGCCCCTGATTTAAAAACAAACCGATGTACGCCCCCTGTGCGGCAGCATCCAAATCGGCGTCAGCAAAAATCACGTTTGGACTTTTCCCACCAAGCTCAAACGTCAACCGCTTCAACGTTTCGGCTGATTCACGAGTGATGATCTGAGCAGTCCGATGCTCACCGGTAAAAGCCACCTTATCGATCAACGGATGTTTGACCACCGCCGCGCCCGCAGTCGGGCCAAACCCTGGAACGATATTGATCACACCATCTGGAAAACCAACTTCCTTGGCTAGCTGAGCCAGTCGCAAACAGGTGAGCGGCGTCTGCTCTGCTGGCTTCATGACAATCGTGCAGCCAGCTGCCAATGCTGGCCCCCATTTCCAAGCCACCATCAAAATTGGAAAGTTCCACGGAATAATTTGCCCAGCAACCCCAACGGGTTCGCGCCGAGTGTAGCAAAAGTACTTACCCCGAATGGGTATGGTGCTACCGTGTATCTTGTCAGCGTATCCAGCGTAGTATCGTAAACAATCGATCGCTAAAGGAAGGTCAACATTTAAACTGTCTTGATAGGGCTTGCCGTTGTCGAGAGTTTCTAACGCAGCAAGGTACGTAATTTCCTGCTCCATGCGATCAGCAAGCAAGTACAACAAACGTCCACGATCACGTGCATCCATCTTGGACCAAAGTCCCGTATCGAACGCGTTTCTCGCAGCCTCTGCAGCGTGGCTTACATCCTCGGCATCACCCTCCGCAATTTGAGCAATTTCAACTTCAGTTGCTGGATTGATCGTTGCAAAGGTCTTTCCACTTTTTGAAGGCAGCCACTCTCCGTTAATGAAGCACTCCGTATGCTGAATCTTTACATCACTTTGATTGAGAAAGTCTGTGGACAAGATGGCACTCACGATAAGAGGTTAAAGCGGTGGTTGCATTCGAGGTTTTCAGCGGTAGCATCGCAATAAGTCACATGCAACCTTCTATCTATGATTAGTGTACCGGATCTGATTCAGAGGAAGTGATTCTGTCTGGCATGAGCCTTGAATCGGGCTCTACAAATTTACCAAGGAACTCCCCATTTGCCGTAAAACTAGCGTCGAATATGATTTCTCAAAGATGCCTGACCGGGTTTCGATGAGGACAACCGAATTGCCCGCTTATCAATTAGTTAGCATGCAACGCGAGCCAACCCCTTTTATCCAAAGAACAAACTGTGGAACTCTCTTTTATTGCCTACTTACGCGGAAGATGCCGATCGCTTCCTAGTATTCATCTTGGAATTGGGGATGACGCGGCCGCCATAGAGCCCACTGAGATGCTGCAGTTATCGTGCACCGATCAAATAATCGACGGTGTAGACTTCATGAGCTCCGAGACCCCATTGAGTGAAGCAGGTTACAAGTCGATCGCAATTAACGTCAGTGACATTGCGGCGATGGGAGGCATGCCCAAAGCCGCCTTGGTCACCTTAACCTTACCTCGAGAAAATTCCACTAAGATCGCTGGTGAGGTCTACGAGGGAATCTTGGAAGCGGCTGAGAAATACAACATCACCATCGCCGGTGGAGACATCTCGACCTACGATGGACCGCTCGCCGTTAATGTGTGTCTACTGGGAGAAGTTGCGAAAGAACAACTCTGGCGTCGAAGCGGTGCGAAAGAGGGAGATGCGATCGTTTTGACGGGACCAGTGGGAGGCAGCCTCAGTGGGCGTCATCTTCGCCCGCAACCACGGCTCGATGTCGTTCAAATTTTACAAGACGTCGTGAAGGTGAATGCTGCTATCGACATCAGCGATGGCCTTTCTCTTGATCTAGATCGTCTGTGCGCATCAAGTGGTTGCGGAGCGGAATTGAATATCGACAGTATACCAATTCACCCCGACGCCCTACTTATGGCTAAGGAATCTGGGAGATCACCGTTTCAGCACGCTTGGTCAGATGGCGAAGATTTTGAATTGATCCTTACAATGAGTCAGCATGATGCAGATCGTTTGAGCCAAAGCCACTCGGATTTAGGTCTAACACAAATAGG
>Ga0181563_10000728_pt1 | contig 31824 bp, 33 predicted proteins | sample 011ome_25_FD_133759 | JGI IMG/M metagenome (GOLD analysis project Ga0181563, IMG submission 133759) | Coastal salt marsh microbial communities from the Groves Creek Marsh, Skidaway Island, Georgia - 011512CT metaG (megahit assembly) | ecosystem: Environmental > Aquatic > Marine > Intertidal...
CCAATTCCGTGTTGTACTTGTCTCGCAGTGCATCGGCTAAGTAGTCACCCATGGGTGTCTGACCCGATCGTTCAACTTCTGGGATTCCTCCGCGCGGGAACTGACCATTGATCTGTCCTAAGACTTCGCCGAGTTGTCGGTCAATGAGCTCTTCATACTTGAAAACCAATTTTGATACCGATGGATCAGGTGTTAAGCCATCAAGCATTTCGCGGGTGATCATCTCGGTGGAGGTTCCGAGAATCTCACCATTGAACGTATTTATGCATAACTGTGTGCGGGTGTACTCAACTCCTGAACGCGCAACTTGAATGACAGGCATGTCTCCAACCATTGACGTGTAAGGCTGGTGCGTGTGGCCGCCGTAAAGCACGTCGATGTTTCGTGACTCTCCCGCAAGATCGAGGAGTTGGCCATAAGAGTTACCATTCAGGTTCTCATCCCATCCTTCGTGAGCTAGGCCAATGACAATGTCAGCACCTGCCCGGAGTGCTTTCTTCGCCGCCTTATTCATGGGCTGCACGCCTGACGCGATAGCGAGAGTTTTTCTGCCATAGGTGAGATTCGATGGAGCAACCAAATCCGCGGTGGAGCTGGTATTCATTCCGACGATTCCCACAGAAACCCCATCGAGTTCGGCGATGGCAAATTCTTTGGCAGCGTTGGTCGCGCCAGTGAGAGGGGTGAGAGAACTGTAGTTGGAAACAACCCACTCAAAGTCCGAGTCATTGATGGTCTGCCGCAGGGCGGCAAGTGGACGGTCGTGTTCATGGTTTCCGAAAGTTGAATAATCAAGCCCCATGAGTCCGAGGGCTTCAATCGTGGGTGCCTCGTCAAATAATGATGAGATAGGGGGAGACGCGCCAATATTGTCACCTGCACTCAGTGTCAACGTATTGGCCACTTTGGCCCGGTCATCCGCCCAGGCGCTGGCAAGTAGTGCGGCGCCGAAATTGCGGCTCGTGCCTTCCAATGCTCCATGAAAGTCGCTTAATTCCAAGAGCTGAACATTGGTGTAAATGGAATCTTTAGGGGCGCTCAGTGACAAATTCTTGGAGTAACTGTCCAGATCTGATTGGCCGTACGAATTAACTGCATAGACAGAAGGAACGATTGATTTTTCACCCTCAAGGATTGGCATTACCGCGTACCGTGCATCTGCGGAAACGGTTACAGGGCACGAACCAGGTCCACCGGTGACCACATAATGCGTGACCGGTGGATTAGCGGACGGCGGTGGTTTCCAAGACACTCGAATGCCGGAGTCTGTAACTCGAGCGCTGGTTAATTGTGGTGCTGATGGGATGGCGAATTCAATTTCATTTGACTGCGCATAATTGGAGTTCGCGAGAGAGAATCCAATGGCAGCGGCGATTAACAGACTGAGCGGTCGTCGACCAAAACGATCCATGGTTAAATTCCTGACATCATGCTGTGTTCTTTGTAAGTATGAAGGCTTTGTCTTTGTCCATGTCTATGGTGAGTGAGAGTTCGTCCGGGATAGTCGTTGTGATTTCGTTGGCGCGGATTGCTTGAAGGAACTCGGCATAGTCAGCATGCACTTGCTGGGAATATTCCAGGGCGAAGGTGTTCATTGCACTGTCAAAGTCGTCACCGGGGTAGGTCTCATCAAAATCATTGACATCGAAAATCGTTCCGCGTTCTGCCGTGGCAAAAATTCCGAAATTGCCCAGATGGGCATCTCCGCAGAGTTGGGCCATGATTCCGGAGGTTGGGGCGGCTCCGAGGTCATTAGCCATCACGGCTGCAGCACCGCGGTAGAAGGTGAACGGGCTCACCGCCACGCGGGAGTATCTGATGGGCAGGAGATCAGGGACTCGCACATTGCCCTGTTGGACAAGTGTCGCCACAGGGTCGGCTCGATCAAAAGCCGGCGTGTATGAACCCAACTCGGTCAGCCCAGTCATTGCCCAACTGTGAGCCAAAGGGTGTGTCAAGTCAAGAAAACAGGACATCAATCAACTTTCAACCCACGCAGGTGACTAACGCCCTGAACCTGAGGGAACGATGTTCGTCCTATCGGCTTAGCAGCCGCCTCCGCCACCGGTTCCGAAATCACCCCCCACCAACAACACTGTCGAGGTCTTCATCGGTGACGTCGTCTGCGTCAATTTCGTCTTTAGGTTCAATATTCATGGTTATAGGCTCTCGTGTCGTCATGACTGGCACCACCGTGGAAACATGGTAATTCGGTGAGTGGGAGCATGTTTTTCTGCGTTTGAGTTAATTGTTCGAGGAAATTTGACCCGATCTGGCCAATTGAGCGAACCCGGATCAAGCAGGTCCCTTGAGCAGGTCCCTTGAGCAGGTCGTTTTTGGGGCTGAGGGGTACCCGGAAATTGGGTGATTGGGGCAGGGGCGTAGACTCCGTGGGCTGACGTGGGTCCTCGTGCCCGCTCTTCCCCTAGGGAAAATTGCCCGGAATTTCGCTCGTTGAATTATTCCAGCGGATTGGCTCCAGGGGATAGATGTGTGCCGAGTGAACTAGCAGCTCTACAAGGAAGAAGGGTAATGGCCAAGAAAGAGGGTGCGATCGAGCTCGAGGGCACGATCACCGAAAGCTTGCCCAACGCCATGTTCCGTGTTGAGCTGGACAATGGGCACAAGGTGCTCGCTCATATCAGCGGGAAAATGCGGATGCACTACATCCGTATCCTCCCGGACGATCGCGTTGTGGTGGAGTTGTCGCCTTATGACCTCACCCGCGGCCGCATCGTTTACCGCTACAAGTAATAAACAAAGGTTTTCATGCGGTAAAAACTGCATGAAGTGACATAACGGAGAAAGAGTAACCATGAAGGTGCAACCAAGCGTCAAAAAGATCTGCGACAAGTGCAAGGTCATTCGTCGTCACGGTCGCGTCATGGTGATCTGCGAAAACGTACGTCACAAGCAACGCCAGGGCTGATTCAACCGAATCATGTTCTGGGGTGATCTTGGAGAGACAACCGAGGCCACCAAGTAAAGGGAGAACCCGACCCTTCACAGTTCGCGTGCGAACAGTGAAGACGACACCTCTGGCCACGGGGCCAGAGACCAGCCTTGGCGGGCTGGATTGGCTCTCCCACCATGACCCCGTGAACCTATAAAGAAAAGAGAACGCCACATGGCACGACTTATTGGTATTGATTTGCCGCGCGAAAAGCGCATGGCAATCGCACTTACCTACATCTACGGTGTTGGCCGCTCACAGGCAGCCAAAGCACTCGAAGCAACCGGTGTTGATCCGGAAATGAAATCAAAAGATCTGACAGATGAGCAAACCCTCGCCCTGCGCGACTGGATTGAAGCGAATCTGAAAGTAGAAGGTGACCTTCGCCGCGAGGTGACAGCTGACATTCGCCGCAAGGTGGAAATTGGTTGCTACCAGGGAATCCGTCACCGCAAGGGTCTTCCCGTGCACGGGCAACGTACCCATACCAATGCGCGCACCCGCAAGGGTCCACGCAAGACCGTTGCCGGCAAGAAGAAGGCCTAAGCGAACGACCTCGCAGTTTCTGCGAATTCCCTCACAACCTCCAAAGAAAAGGAAACCAATACATGGCCCCCAAAGGTCCAGGCGCCAAGAAAGTGCGTCGCAAGGAAAAGAAGAATGTGGCTCACGGTCACGCTCACATCAAGAGCACGTTCAACAACACCATTGTTTCCATCACAGATCCAACGGGCGCTGTGATCTCCTGGGCTAGCGCTGGCCAGGTTGGATTCAAAGGCAGCCGCAAGTCCACTCCATTCGCCGCGCAGCTCGCCGCAGAAGCAGCAGCACGTCGCGCCATGGAACACGGCATGCGCAAAGTTGACGTATTCGTCAAAGGTCCGGGTTCAGGTCGCGAGACCGCAATCCGTTCCCTGCAGGCAACAGGTCTTGAGGTCGGGTCAATCTCTGACGTCACTCCCGTGCCCTTCAACGGAACCCGTCCATCCAAGCGTCGTCGCGTCTAATCGCGCGCATTAAATTTTAATCAGAAAGTAGGAAATAGATATGGCGCGTTATACAGACGCAGATTGCAAGCGGTGCCGCCGCGAGAAAATGAAGCTGTTCCTCAAGGGATCAAAGTGCGAGTCACCGAAGTGCCCGTTTGAGAAGCGTCCTTACCCTCCCGGCCAACATGGTCGTGGTCGGTCAAAGGAGAGCGAATACTTGTTGCAGCTTCGTGAGAAGCAGAAGGCAACCCGCATGTACGGCATCCTTGAGAAGCAGTTCTCGAACTACTACAAAGAAGCCAAGACAATGCCCGGAAAGACAGGTGAAAACCTGCTCGTGATCCTTGAGTCACGCCTGGACAATGTTGTCTTCCGTGCAGGGTTTGCCAAGAGCCGCGACATGGCCCGCCAGTTGGTTACCCACGGTCACTTCATGGTCAACGGCAAGAAGGTCAACATTCCTTCCTACCGGGTGAGCCCCAACGACGTCATCGACGTTCGCCCCAGTTCACTGGAAATGACCCCATTCATCGTTGCCCACGCTGAGATCGGTGAAAAGACCGTTCCCGCATGGCTCGAGGTTGTGCCCAGCAAGATGCGCATCCTCGTCCACGCCTTGCCTGCTCGCGCAGTCATCGACACCCAGGTTCAAGAACAGCTCATTGTTGAGTTGTACTCCAAGTAATCACCCCTTCGATTCATCTGAATCGAGCCTCAAGTTGCAGTGTCAAATAGAGGTCACTGCTGGAAGGAATGAAAAGTGCTCATTAGTCAGCGTCCGATTCTGACCGAAGAACCAATCAGCGAGTTCCGTTCACGTTTCGTGTTGGAACCACTCGAGCCTGGCTTCGGCTACACCCTCGGTAACTCCATGCGTCGCACCCTGCTCTCTTCGATTCCTGGTGCATCTGTCACCAGCATTCGCATTGATGGCGTGCTCCATGAGTTCACCACCATTGATGGTGTCAAAGAAGATGTCACCGAAATAATCCTGAACCTCAAGGGTTTGGTTGTTTCGAGTGAAATCGATGAACCAGCAGTCATGTACTTGCGCAAGCAGGGCCCCGGCGATGTCACCGCAGCAGATATCCAGCCACCCGCTGGTGTCGAGGTGCACAACCCAGAACTGCACATCGCAACTCTCAATGGCAAGGGCAAGCTCGAGATCGAACTCATTGTTGAGCGCGGTCGCGGCTACGTCCCCTCTGTCATGAACAAGCACCCAGAGCAGGAAATCGGCCGTATTCCGGTTGACTCCATTTACTCACCGGTGCTCAAGGTCAGCTACAAGGTCGAAGCTACTCGTGTTGAGCAGCGCACCGACTTTGACAAGCTCGTCATCGACGTTGAGACCAAGCCATGCATGCTTCCCCGCGATGCTGTTGCATCGGCAGGGTCAACACTTGTTGAGCTCTTTGGTCTTGCACGTGAAATGAACGTTGACGCTGAAGGCATCGACATTGGCCCAAGCCCAACGGATGCATTCGCAGCGGAGCAGCTTTCCACCCCGATTGAGCAGTTGGACATGACAGTGCGTTCATACAACTGCCTCAAGCGCGAAGGAATCCACACCGTTGGTGAACTCATCACCCGCAGTGAGGCTGACCTGCTCGACATTCGCAACTTTGGTGCGAAGTCCATCGATGAAGTCAAGGTCAAGTTGGTCGGTCTTGGGCTCGCGCTCAAGGACAGCCCTCCCGGCTTTGATCCAAGTACCGCCGTGTACTTCGATGACGAAGATGTCGACATGAACGTTGACCCTGAAGAAGAAGTGGCTGTGGAGATCTCCTACGCCGAGGACGCCTACCCCGAGGACGAGCAGCTCTAAGCCTGCCCTTCACCGGATACCTAGAAACATAAGGAGAACCACATGCCTAGCCCAGCTAAGGGAGCCCGTCTCGGCGGAGGCGCAGCGCACGAGCGTTTAATGCTCGGCAACCTTGCCACCGCACTTTTCGAGCACGGCAAAATCACCACCACCCATGCCAAGGCAAAGCGGCTTCGTCCGCTTGCTGAGCGCATGATCACATTCGCCAAGCGCGGTGACATTAATGCTCGTCGCCGCGTGCTCACCGTGGTCAAGGACAAGGGTGTCGTGCACACCCTGTTCACTGAAATTGGTCCAAGCTACGCGGGCCGACCAGGTGGCTACACGCGAATCATCAAGATCGGAAACCGCAAGGGCGATAACGCTCCCATGGCGATCATTGAACTCGTTGAGCCAATGCTCGAGCAGGTTGTCGCTGAAGCAACAGGCGCAACCAAGCGGGCAGCCAAGGAAAAGGCCCAGGCCGAAACTGTAGCTCCAGCAGCAGTTGAGGTTGTGGAGGAGACACCAGAGGTCAGCGAGCAGCCCATCTCTGAGGTCAATGCGGAAGAAGAAGTTCTCATCGACTCCGAGGCGGCAGATGCTGATGAAGCTGTTGTCGAGGAAATCGTTGAGGCTGCAGAAGAGTCCAAGGAGTAAGTCCTGCACTCTCACGAACTACCAGAATTAGTGAGTCAGCCCGTCCTTGGATCACCCGAGGACGGGCTCATTCGTCTGCGCGCGAAACTTTCCTACGACGGCTCCGGGTTTCGCGGGTGGGCTTCCCAGGGTGGGGACCTCCGCACAGTTCAAGCCGAGGTTGAAAACACTCTTGGCGCTTTGATCCATGACTTGGACTTCGCAACCGTGTGCGCAGGGCGCACCGACGCAGGTGTGCACGCCCGCGGTCAGGTGATCCATTTTGATGTTCCCAAGGATCATCCAGACTTAATCAAATTGACTCCGGAGCGTGTGAACAAGGCATTGCCCGAGGACATCCGGTTCCTTTCTATCGAACAAGCACACAAAGGTTTTGACGCGCGCTTCTCCGCATTGTGGCGCGAGTACACCTACATGATTTCCGATGACCCCACGGGGCCGGCGCCCCTGCGTCGCCGTGAAGTTCTTCCGTGGCCAGTCTCATTAGATATCGATCGATTGAACGAGGCAAGCCAAGCGCTCATAGGTGTGCATGACTTTTTTGCCTTCTGCATTAAGCGACCTAGGGCATCAACAATCCGTGAAGTTCAAAAACTTGAGTGGCATCGCAATAGTGACGGCTTCATTGTGATGACGATCAGGGCTGATGCGTTCTGTCACTCGATGGTGCGCAACGTTGTTGGTGCGCTGTTGCCTATTGGCGACGGCCGCAAGAAAACGTCATGGACCACTCACCTGCTCAACCAGGATGGCAAGTCCTCGCACGTGCAAATGATGGAGCCGTTTCCATTGGTCCTCGAGGAAGTTGGCTACCCACCGGACCACGAGTTGGAGGCGCGCATTGCGATAACTAAACGCCGACGGGACAGCAGCCAATAGCTCACTCTCGCTAACGGCGAGCCCACACAAGTTTGCCTTTCTTTTTCTTACAAATCAGTTTCCCAGATACTTCACCCTTTTTTGTGCATTTCTTTCCAGCTTTGGCTTTCGCTTTGGACGGGGGCGGGGTGGTTGCGGTTTCGGTGAATTCCACGGTACCGGTGGCAATGCGAGAGGAATCGTGGATTCCACCCGGTGCATAGCCGAACCACACACGCATTTGACCATTGATCAATTCCACACTGGGATCGAGAACACTTGTTCCGGGAAGCGAGTAAAGCGGTTTGGCTCGCAAGTTCCAATTGATTGCATCCGTTGAACTGAGAATCTGAAGTTCCTGGTACCTGTTGCTACCGCCGGTTGTAGATCCAATCATGATGAACGTGCCATCGGGCATTTCAATCGGGGCAGGGTCAACGAGCTCGCTTTCATTGGCCAAGATTCCAGGTAATTCATTCCACGACAGTCCGTCGGTGGAGGTTGCTACCCGGACACCGTGCCCAAATGCCGAGTCTTGCTTGTTGAAGTAGAGAAAATAATTGCCCGCTGTTGTTTTCATAACGTGGGGAACTCCGCACCCCACGTCTCCGAGCAAAACACCAGGCTGGGTTGTCCAATTAACCAAGTCAGATGAAGTGGCATAACGCAGATACTTGGATCCAGGTGTGCATGGTGCAGATGGACCGGCACCGGGGGTTGTCGGTGTCATTTCGGCAAAATACAACCGGTAACTTGCCTGACCCTCTTGCACTATTGACCAGTCGATTCCCATGGGGAGTTGATTGCCCACGGGGGTCCACGTGAGTCCATCGGTTGAGCGGTACTGAGTGGGTGGCATAGATGTGGTGATCAGGTAGTAGGTACCTGTTGGGGCGTCGAAGTACACCTCGGGAGAAACACCCAGCGGGGCCGTCGCTGGAGGAGTGAAGCTCGAGAAGGTCGCCGTATCGATGTTGTAGGGACTCGGCGCAGCCACCGCAATGGTCGGGGTTATGGACAGAGCGAGAGCAGCGGCGAGGGCTAAGGCGGCAAGGCGCATGGTTTTCCTTTCTTAAGTCTTTTCCAAGCAAAAATCTTATACCCCGTGGCCGCCGACCTGTCCTCGTTTCAGCCCTTTCAATAGGCTTGCTATCCCATGTCTCATATCGATGTCAGTCATATCACCTTCACGTTACCTGATGGCAGAGTCCTGCTCAACGATGTCACTTTTAGGGTTCCCAATGGGGCTGTCGCCGCACTCGTAGGCCCTAATGGTGCAGGCAAAACAACGTTGATGCGTATGGCGGCGGGAGATCTCGCTCCGGATGAAGGTGCGATTACCCACAGCGGCCCCATGGCCGTCATGCGCCAGTTCATCGGTCACATGACCGAGGGCACCGTGCGTGACCTCTTGATCGAGGTCAGTCCCAGCGACCTTAAGCATGCAGCAAAAAAAGTTGATGCCATTGAATTGAAGTTGATGGACGACGACAGTGAGAAAGTTCAGATGCAATACGCCCAAGCACTCGCTGATTATGGCGATGTTGGAGGTTATGAAGCTGAAGTGTTGTGGGATGTTGTCACGATCAATGCATTTGGCAAGAGTTTTGATGAGGTCAAGAATCGAAGCGCCGCAACACTCTCCGGTGGCGAGCAAAAGCGTCTCGTGCTCGAATATCTGCTGCGCGATAAAGCAGAAGTTCTTTTGCTCGATGAACCAGACAACTACCTAGACGTTCCCAGCAAGATTTGGCTCGAGGAGCAGCTCAAGGAAACCAAGAAGACCGTCCTGTTGATCTCCCATGATCGTGAACTGCTGAATAACGCGGCAACCACGGTGGTCAGTGTGGAGTTGGGCGCTGCTGGCAATACCGCCTGGGTTCACGGTGGGAGTTTCGCCACCTTCAAGCAGGCCCGCGAGGACAGGTTCGCCAGACTCGAGGAACTCTTGCGCAGGTGGGATGAAGAACATGCGCAACTCAAGAAACTGGTTCTCACACTCAGGGAACATGCAAAGTTCAATGACGGCATGTCTTCGCGCTATCAGGCGGCCCAAACGCGACTCAAGAAGTTCGAGGAAGCGGGCCCTCCGCTTGCCGTTCCCAATAAACAAAATGTCAGCATGCGCCTCAAAGGGGGCCGCACTGCCAAGCGAGCGGTGGTCGCAACCAACCTTGAGCTCACCAATCTGACCAAGCCATTCAATCTTGAGGTGTGGTACGGCGAACGGCTTGCAGTCCTTGGCGCTAATGGTTCAGGCAAGTCTCACCTGCTCAGACTTCTCGCACGGGGCGGCTCTGATCCTGATATTGAGCACCAACCCGTGGGTGAAGTCGACATTGCGCCGGTTAATCACAATGGCAATGTCAAACTCGGTGCGCGAGTGCGACCCGGGTGGTTTGCCCAAACCCATGTGCGACCTGACCTTCAGGGCAAGACTCTCCTTGAAATCCTTCACCGTGGTGACGGTCAGCGCGAGGGCATGCCGAGGGAACGGGCTGCCCGAGTTCTCGACCGCTATGAACTTGCGGCCAGCAGCGAGCAAAAGTTCGACACCCTTTCTGGCGGCCAGCAAGCGCGCTTTCAAATTCTGCTGCTTGAACTCAGCGGTGCAACGTTGCTCCTGCTGGACGAGCCAACCGACAACCTTGACCTTGCCAGTGCCCAAGCTCTGGAGGATGGCCTTGATGGTTTTGACGGCACGGTCATGGCGGTGACGCACGACCGGTGGTTTGCCAAGGGGTTTGATCGATTTATTCATTACGATGCCAATGGCAATGTCACGGAAACGCCAACACCAATCTGGGAGAACTCATGATCCGTTCATTTGACGCCGCAGCCGTGTCTGACCTGTTTGAGCGAACCGATGGTCAGGTCACTACCGGTGTCAAAGAACTGGACCACGTGGGCCACGAGGACTCAGGGCAGTTGGATATCGGTGTGTGGGATCACTCGGTGGGGGAGTCCACCGATGTTGAAGTCGATGAAGTGTTTGTCGTGATCTCGGGGCGCGGGAGCGTCACATGTGATCAGGGCGGAAAAATTGAACTGGCTCCCGGCACCGTTGGTGTTCTTCCCGCGGGAGCCAAAACGACGTGGACTGTCACTGAGCCGCTGCGCAAAGTGTGGATCACACTGGGGTAAATCAGTGTCAGTGAACACCGATACCGTTTGCTCATGAGCGAATTAGATGAACACATTGAACAGCCTGAACCCAGCTGGGTTCAACGGGGATTCATTGCTTTTGACACGGAGACAACAGGTGTTGATGTTGCAAATGATCGAATTGTTACTGCGGCTGCGGTTGTGTTCATCAATGGCGTTGAAATTGAATCCCAAGAATGGTTAATCAAGGTTGATGTCAACATTCCTGAGGGAGCCAGTGCTGTTCATGGGGTTACAAATGAAATGAGTCAGTCACAGGGCATGGACCAGATTCAGGCGCTGTCCGAGATTCGCGAGTATCTGACTTCATTCGGTTTTCCAGTTGTTTGCTTCAACTCATCCTTTGACCGCACAATCCTTGACTCCAACCTTGAACGAGTGGGTTTGGAACCCTTGCGCGGTGTCGCTGATATTTGCCCCTACATAATTGACAAGCAACAGGATAAGTACGTCAAGGGCAAAGCGCAGCGGCGCTTGCAGCCGACGGTTGCACGTTACGGTCTTGAACTCAATGAATCAGATTGGCATGGGGCGCTGGCCGACTCACGCATTACCGGGCAATTGCTATTGGCTCAGACCGTTCGCTTCCCTCATCTATTCCAAGTTGACGTGGAAGAGTTGGCCGATGCAGTGGCGGCCTGGCGAGAGCAGCAGGACAGGGAATTCAAAGAGTGGCTGGCACGCCAGCCACCCCGTGAATAACAAGCGTCTCTATCAACCAATCCAGCTGGAAATGGGCTCTGCGGCGAAATACACCACGAATGCTGCAGACACAATCCACATAACCAGCGGAATCTCTCGAGCTTTGCCCTGGAACATCTTGATCACAACCCATGACACAAAGCCTGCGCCAATTCCATTCACAATTGAATAGGTGAATGGCATCAGGACGATAGTGAGGAATGCAGGGATGCCGATAGCAAGGTCAGTGAAATCAATGTGACGAACTTGCATCATCATCATGGCGCCAACAACTACGAGCGCTGGAGCGGCAGCTTCCCAGGGCACGACACTGACCAATGGTGTGAAGAACATTGCAATTAGGAAGAGAACGCCGGTAACGATTGCTGCGATACCGGTACGCGCTCCGTCACCAACTCCGGCTGCTGACTCGATATATGCGGTGTTGCTGGACGAGCCTGTTGCGCCACCAACTACTGCTGCAGCCGCGTCCACCGCGAGGATTGCCTGCATATGTGGAACGTCGTTGTCCTCATCAAGCATGTCGCCTTCAGCTGCAATGCCAAATGCAGTACCCATGGTGTCAAAGAAGTCGGTAAGCATCAGGCTAAAGACGGCAAGACCTGCAGCGAGCGCACCGATGGCGGTGAATGCGCCGAAGAGGCTGAATTGACCAATCAAACTGAAGTCGGGTGAGCCAATCACTGCGTCGGGGAGCCCTGGAACGTTTAGGCCCCAACCACCGGGGTTTTCATCGCTGCGGCCACCAACGCCGAATACTGCTTCGACGATAAGAGCAATGACAGTGGTGATTACGATGCCAATGAGCAGTCCACCTCGGATTTTGAGAACAACCAGAACCGTCATGAGGAGCAGTCCAAAGACGAAAATGAACGCTGACCAACCGGCGAGGTTGCCATTGACACCAAAGTTGATGAGGGGATTGCCCGGACGAGTGATACCTGCATCGACCAAGCCGATGAGCGTGATGAACATGCCGATACCGACACCGATAGCGAACTTCAGCGGGTCAGGAATTGCGTCAAAAACTTTTTTGCGTAGTCCGGCGAACACTAGGGCCAGCACGAGCAAACCTTCGAGCACGATCAACCCCATGGCATCGGCCCAGGTCATGCGAGGAGCCAAAGAGAAAGCGACGACCGGCAGAAGCCCAAGGCCCGCGGCAATCGCAATCGGGATTCGACCAATAGCGCCCATGGCAATTGACATGATGCCGGCAACTAGAGCCATGACCGAGGCAACGGCGGTGATCGAGCCGCCGACATCGCTGAATCCGCCGATGAGTGAGCCGGTGGAATCGGTCGCGGTGCCCAGAATGAGGGGGCCAAGGACCACGATGTAGGCCATGGTCACGAAAGTGACAATTCCGCCTCGGAATTCGCGGGTATAGGTCGATCCACGCTTGGTGAGCTCGAACCAGCGGTCAATGCTGGATTTGGATGATTGTGAAGTCTCTTGGGTGATTGACATGGCCGGATGCTACAGATCTGCACACCTCTATATACAGGTTTTGGCAAATTTTCTAGGGGCCACCTGCTGCGCGAATGCAGGCTTGGGTACTCTTGGCTGCTGCTGTGGTTGGGTTCGCACCCGTCGCCGCGGCCTGAGCACCCGGGAAGGTGCCCAGTACGGCTCATTGGCACATGCCTTTGAGTGCAGAAACCGAGTCCCTACGAGAAAGCAAGGTCGCTTCACATGAAAACCTATAGCCCCAAAGCCGGCGAGATAACTCGCGAATGGCTTGTCATTGACGCCACCGATGTTGTTCTCGGTCGGCTCGCATCCCAGGCTGCTGCGCTTCTGCGCGGTAAGCACAAGCCCACATTCGCCCCCCACATGGACATGGGCGACTTCGTCATCATCATTAATGCGGACAAAGTTGCACTCACCGGTTCCAAGTTGGAGCAGAAGAAGGCATACCGTCACTCGGGTTACCCCGGTGGCTTGACAGCAACCAGCTACTCCGAACTGTTGGAGAGCAACCCCGAAGGTGCTGTCACCAAAGCTGTGAAGGGCATGGTCCCTCACAACAAGCTCGGCCGTCAGCAGATGACCAAGCTCAAAGTCTATGCAGGTCCTAACCACCCGCATGCTGCGCAAAACCCCAAGCCTTTTGAAATTACCCAGGTCGCGCAGTAAGCGCACAGGAGAGGACCACAGTCGTGTCAGATGTTTCAGTAGTTGATGTAGTCGAAGAAGACTTCGAAGAAGTTCCCTCGGAGTACACAAGCGAAAGTTCAAAGCCAGTAATTACTCGTGACGTTGTTGTCGCACCTGCGAATGCAACAGGTCGTCGCAAGGAAGCCGTTGCGCGTGTTCGCCTCGTTCCAGGAACGGGACAGTGGAAAATCAATGGTCGCGAACTCAGTGACTATTTCCCCAACAAGGTGCACCAGCAGATCGTGAACGAGCCATTTGTCTCCCTCGGAGCAGTGGGCAAGTTCGATGTCATTTGCCGCCTGCATGGTGGAGGCCCCAGCGGACAGGCAGGAGCCGTGCGCTTGGGTGTTGCTCGTGCCCTCAACGAGATCGATGAAGAAGGCAACCGCCCAATTCTGAAGAAGGCTGGATTCCTCACTCGTGATCCACGGGCCAAGGAGCGCAAGAAGTACGGTCTGAAGAAGGCCCGTAAGGCTCCGCAATACAGCAAGCGCTAATCGCGTGAGCCTCTTTGGTACCGACGGTGTCCGAGGGCTGGCCAATAAGGATCTCACCGCCGAACTAGCACTGGATTTGTCGGTGGCGGCTGCGCATGTTTTGGCAGATGCCGGTGAATTCGCAGGCCATCGCCCTCGGGCGATTGTCGGTCGTGATACCCGTGCAAGTGGTGAATTCCTCGAGGCAGCCGTTGTTGCCGGACTAGCCAGCGCGGGTATCGACGTCACACTCGTTGGGGCGTTACCGACTCCGGCTGTTGCGTTCTTGGTGTCACATTTTGAAGCTGACTTGGGAGTGATGCTTTCCGCATCGCATAACCCGATGCCGGACAACGGCATCAAATTCTTTGCCCGCGGCGGTCTCAAATTAGACGATGCACTCGAAGCGGCAATCGAGTCGCGAATGCGCGAGCCGTGGGAGCGACCATTGGGCGCCGATGTTGGCCGCGTGATTTCCGCACCGGAGGCTGGTCACATTTATGTTGAGCATGTGATTTCCACCATCTCCGATTCCCTTTCAGGCACAAAGGTTGTCGTTGACTGCGCCAACGGATCAGCATCCGTGGTTGGCCCTGAAGCACTGCGCCGAGCCGGCGCTGAAGTAATTGCTATTCACGCCTCTCCCAATGGGCTCAATATCAATGAGAACTGCGGCAGCACGCATATCGAGGACCTGAGGGCAGCCGTTCTCGAACATGGTGCCGATGCGGGAATTGCTTTTGATGGTGACGCCGATCGCTGTCTGGCCATCGATGCTGTGGGCAATGATGTCGATGGCGACCATATTCTGGCGATCCTGGCGATTGCCTTTTCTGAGTCCGGCACCCTCGCATCCAACACAATCGTGGCAACAGTAATGGCGAATCTGGGCTTCACCAACGCAATGCAGTCGGCTGGGATTTCAGTCGTTGCAACAGCCGTTGGTGACCGCTATGTGCTTGAAGCAATGCGCGAGCATGGCTACACCCTCGGTGGGGAGCAAAGTGGTCACGTAGTCATGAGTGAATTTGGAACGACCGGTGATGGGATCCTGACTGCACTTCATTTACTTGCTCGAATGAAGGAACGCGATACACCTCTTACTGATCTTGCCGGAGTAGTGACCAAGCTGCCTCAGGTGCTCATCAATGTCAGTGGTGTTGACCGAGCGGCGCTGGAAACGAATACCAGGATTGCTCAGGAACTTGAATTACTGGAATCAGCACTTGATGGTGACGGCAGGATTCTGCTGCGCCCCTCGGGGACAGAACCGGTCATTCGCGTGATGGTGGAGGCTGAAAGCGAGGTTGCAGCCTTGCGGGTTGCAGAGCAGCTGGTTCGCGTGATCACGGCGGAACTGTCGCTTGTTAATTAATCGGTAGCCGTGCCTTTCATGATGGCGAGAGTAAATGTGCGCCTTTGCTTCGAGTCACGCTGCTTCGGGCGTCAAGGGAGCGCATCGGCCACTATTGAGCCTGTCGCCACTACGCTGGGCATGTGTGTGGAATTGTTGGATATGTCGGCCAGAAGCAGGCTCTCGAGATAATCGTCGCCGGATTGCGGCGAATGGAGTACCGGGGCTATGACTCCGCAGGCGTGGCGGTCGTGGCTGACGGAAAGCTAGAGGTTCGCAAGAAGGCGGGCAAGCTGGTCAACCTAGAAACCCTCCTGGGAGCCGATCCACTCCCGAATTCAACAACGGGCATTGGTCATACCCGGTGGGCGACCCATGGTGGGCCCACTGATCGTAATGCGCACCCGCACGTGAGTTCAGATGATCGTATTGCCGTTATTCATAATGGGATCATCGAGAATTTTCAATCATTGCGTGCCGAGTTGGAATCATCCGGTGTGATCCTCGAATCCGAAACAGACACCGAGGTGGTTGCGCACCTGATCTCGAAGGCTCTCCCTTCAGTGGATCATGATCTGCCACGAGCAATGCAAGCGGTGTGTTCTCGGCTTGAAGGTGCATTCACACTGGTTGTTGTTGATAGCGAGCAGCCCGATCTTGTGGTTGGTGCCCGCAGGAACTCGCCATTGGTTGTTGGGCTCGGCACCGACGGCAATTTTTTGGCCTCCGATGTTGCCGCGTTTGTTGATCACACGCGCAATGCGCTGGAACTAGGGCAAGACCAGATCGTCATCCTCCGCGCTGACTCTGTAGTTGTTACTGACTTCTCAGGAAATGTTGAGCAAGCCAAGCCATTCACCATCGACTGGGATGCATCCGCTGCTGAAAAGGGTGGCTTTGACCTGTTCATGCAAAAGGAGATCTCCGAACAACCCAAGGCTGTCGCTGACTCGCTGCTCGGTCGCATCGATGAATCACATCGCATCAAACTTGATGAGTTCAATCTTGAACCAGCAATCATTCGTGATCTCAAGAAAGTGATCGTGGTGGCATGTGGGACTGCAGCGCACGCGGGGATGGTGGCTAAATACGCCATCGAGCACTGGACTCATTTGCCGGTTGATGTCGAACTGGCCAGTGAATTCCGCTACCGCGATCCCATTGTTGGTCCTGACTCACTCGTCATTGCAATTTCACAATCGGGGGAGACCATGGACACCCTGATGGCACTACGTCACGCTAAAGAGCAGGGTGCACGCACTTTGGCTATTTGCAACACCGTTGGCTCGACCATCCCGCGTGAATCGGATGCCGTTATCTACACATACGCAGGTCCAGAAATTGCTGTCGCCAGCACCAAGGCATTCCTCACCCAGATCACCGCAACGTATTTGGTGGGGCTATTTCTTGCTCAGACGCGGGGTACCATGTTCGAGGACGAAATTCGCAGTGTTCTGGCCGAACTCAATGACATGCCCAGCCAGGTGGATTTGGTCCTGGATACCACTGAGCCGGTGCAGAAATTGGCACGCAAACTTGCATCAGCACGTTCGGTTCTCTTTTTGGGTCGCCACGTGGGCTACCCGGTCGCCCTTGAAGGCGCATTGAAACTCAAGGAACTCGCGTATATGCATGCAGAAGGTTTCCCCGCTGGTGAACTCAAGCACGGACCAATTGCATTAATTGAACCCGGTATACCCGTCGTTGTGATCGTTCCTTCTCCGAGCGGCCGAGCAGTTTTGCACGACAAAATGATTTCAAACATCCAAGAGGTGCGCGCTCGCGGTGCGCAGGTTATTGCCATCGCTGAAGAAGGCGATGAAAGCATCGTTCCATTCGCCGATCACATAATTCGTATTCCAGCAGTGCCAACTTTGATGCAGCCACTGGTTGCCGTCGTTCCCCTTCAGGTTTTTGCGCTGGAAATGGCGCGCGAGCGGGGCCATGATGTTGACCAACCGCGAAATCTTGCAAAGTCTGTCACCGTTGAATAGTTGGTACATCACATGACCATTGGATTACCCGTTTACAGCGTGGATCAGGTTCGCGATGCTGAATCCCAGCAGTTTGCGATCACAGCACCTGGCGAATTAATGCAGCGTGCATCATTTGCGCTCGCTGTTGGTTGCTGCGATGTTCTGTTGGAGACCTACGGAATTGTTTATGGCACAACCGCGGTGATCGTTGCCGGCCCGGGCAACAATGGAGGAGATGCACTTTTCGCAGGAGCGTATTTGGCGCGCCGAGGGGTCAAAGTCTCAGCGCATGTGGTCGTTCCCGGAACTTTTCACGCGCAAGCAATGAGTGCGCTGCTCGCAGCGGGCGGAGTTACAGGTGACTTCAGTGGCCAGGACTTTGACCTGGCCATCGATGGAATTGCGGGGCTGGGATCGTCGCGTCCCGTGGATGGTGAACTTGCTCGGTGGATTAACACTCAACCTGTCGTAATTGCGGTGGATATCCCCAGCGGGGTTAATGCGGACAGTGGCGCCTGCGATGTCAATGCCTGCGTGCATGCTGATGTGACCTACACATTCGGTGCAATCAAGCCGGGGCTTGTCCTTGGTCCGGGCGCTGAGTTCGCTGGCGATGTTGAACTCGTGGACATTGGTCTTGATGTGCTCGATGAAGTGGAGCCACTGGCTCGTATTTTCACGCAGGATTCCTTTGAAGCGCTCATGCCTGAACCTGTGTTCTCCGACTATAAGTATTCGCGTGGTGTGGTGGCACTCGCGGCTGGTTCAGGGTCCTACCCCGGGGCTGCTCAGTTAACAACTCTGGGCGCACTGTACTCGGGCGTCGGCATGGTGATGTTCCGTGAAACTGGTACCGCTGACATGGGCATCACTCAGGAATTTCCCAGCGTCGTATTGACGGATGGAAATAGTGAGCGCATAAAAGCATGGGGTGCTGGCCCAGGTTTTGAAGGCAGTGACTCCGAGGAGCAATTCCTCACTGAAATTTTGAGCGGGGAGTTGCCCGTGGTCCTTGATGCGGGTGCCCTGCGCTTGGTCAGCACTCAAGATTCCCTGCGCACGCTGGTTGCGACCCGAAGTGCGATCACTGTGCTCACACCGCATGTGGGTGAATTCCTTTCCCTCTTTCCGGGCCTGACACATATGGGTGTTGCGGACGTCATGCGTGGTGCTCACGAACTGGGCTGCGTCGTGGTGGGCAAAGGTCCCCGCACCGTTATCGCCTCACCAACGGGCCAGATGTTCATTGACATCGAGGGAACTCCAGCGCTGGCAACGGCTGGCTCCGGCGACGTGTTGACCGGGATCATTGCCGGACTACTTGCCGCGCGTCCTGATGCGGACCCGGTCGAGGTTGTTGCCGCAGGGGTATGGATGCACGGCCGCGCCGGACGGATCGCCGAACTTGATGCGATGAATCCCACAGCCGTGGACATTGGTTTCGCGTGCGCGCAGGTGCAGAACTCATGAGTTTTGCCAGAGCGCAAGTGTTGGTCAATACCGGTGCCATCGTGAATAATTACGCGACCATCGCACAGCGCGCCGGAGTGAAAGCTATGGCGGTAGTCAAAGCTGATGCTTATGGTCATGGCGTCAGTCACGTCGCACCTGCACTGCGTGCTCATGGCGTCGAGTGGCTCGGCGTTGCACTTCCCGCCGAGGCACTCGCACTCAGGGCTTCAGGTGACACAGGGAATGTTCTGTGTTGGCTCTCAACTCCGGGGGATCCAGCAATTGCCCAATGCGTTGTCGGTGGAATTGACCTATCGGTTTCGAGCACTCGTGAACTCAATGAAATCTCTCGGGCTGCGCAGGCAGCCGGCGTAACGGCGAATATTCACCTCAAGGTTGATACAGGCCTGTCACGTAATGGCGTGATGATTTCCAATCTCCCCGAACTGATCGACGTTTTGCTGCCAGCGGTTCATGATGGCAACGTGCATCTACGCGGGGTGTGGACTCACCTGGCCAGCGCTGACGACCAAAATATTGCTCTTGCCGAGTCCAGTGTTCACAGCCAGATAGACATTTTTGATCATGCACTGTCCCTACTCGCTGGTGCGGGGTTAAATCCAGACATTCGGCACATGGGTAACACTGCGGCAGCACTCTGGCATCGGAGTGCTCACTACGACCTGGTCCGAGTCGGTATAGGTCTCTATGGCCTGTCACCGAATCCACAGCGTGAAACGAGCGCTGACTTGGGAATAACTCCTGCAATGACAGTGTCAGCACATCTTTCTAACGTGAAAACGATTCCTGCCGGCTCGGGTGTCTCCTATTCGCACACATGGATTGCACAGGAAGACACGCGTGTGGGACTCGTCCCCGTTGGATATGCCGATGGAATTCCTCGCTCGGCCAGCGGTCTCGTGGAGATCGCAATAAATGGGCAGCTTGTCCCACAGGTCGGCCGGATTGCCATGGACCAATGCGTAATCAACTTAGGCAATCAACCCAATGCCCAGGTAGGCGATGTTGTAACGCTCTTTGGCCCCGGGTTTGCTGGGGAATTAACTGCCGATCAATGGGCGGCTCGCACGGGAACTATCGGCTATGAAATTGTGACGCGCATTGGTTTGCGAATTCCCAAGGATTATGTGTGAGCGATTTAATAGAAGGCGTTGTGACGCGCAATGGCCATTGACCTGCCGCGTGTCGCTGGCCGCGCGGCACTATCACTGGGTGCCCTTGCATTAGGTGCTGCTGCAGGAGCAGCCGCCGAGAGACTTGTCATGCGCTTGAGCGCTGATCCTGATTCCGAAGTGGACTTGAGTGAATTCAGCTCGCTTACAGGTGAACGCAAAGAGGTCTTCACCTCTGACGGTGTTGTGTTGGTCGCGGACATTGATCATTTGCCCGAATCAGACGTCACAATCGTGATGCCACATGGTTTCGCACTCAATCGCAATTCTTGGTTCTATCAGCGCCTGGCACTGCGGCCGCTGGCAAATATCGTGGTTTACGACCAAAGAGGTCATGGCGAGTCGAATTACAAGAATTCCAGGGGCGTTGTGACGGGCCCCGTGAGCTCCTCGGATTTGGATCACAGTATCGATCAACTCGGGCGCGACCTTTACTCCGTCATTCAACAGTGTGTACCCACTCGGAAAATAATCCTTATTGGCCATTCCATGGGCGGTATGTCCGTGTTGGCGCTGGCAGAGCAACACCCAGAGCTCTTTGGTGGACGAATCATTGGCGTGGCTCTCATCGCAACCGCTGCCTCCGCGGTGAGTAGCAGCACCTTGGGACTTCCTGCACCCGTTGCTCGAGTTGTGCAGGGGGCCCTACCCACCGTGGCCGGTGTTGTCGCTCGTGGCGGTGAATTGATCACCCGCTCCCGGTGGAGCAAGAGTGACCTGGGCTTACTCCTTACCCGCTTGTATTCATTTGGGTCGGTCGCACCGGTTCACGCGGGTGAATTTGTGGCCGACATGATCGCGGGAACAAATTTCAATGTCCTGGTGGATTTCCTGCCCAATCTTTATCAACATGACAAGGTCGATGCTCTCGCAATTTTGCAAAATGTTGAAACTCTGGTGATCGTGGGGGAGTCCGATAAGTTGACTCCGCCCGGCCAGAGTCACGCAATTATTAATCAGGTCCCCGGTGCCGAACTCGTTGTCCTAGCGGAGAGTGGCCACATGGTGACCATTGAGCGACACGTAGAAGTCAATGAGATTCTCATTGGTTTTGTTGAGTCAGTCATCGGGCAAAACAATCATGCGTCACAAAAGATTGACTCCAAAAGAATGATTCCAAATGAAGGTTGAAACAGCACAGGCCATGCAGGAACTGGGCGCACGAATCGCGCACGTGGCGCAACCGGGCGATGCATTGATTCTGACTGGGGAACTAGGAGCGGGAAAGACCACATTTGCTCAGGGCGTTGCTCGTGGATTGCAGATCACGGAGCATGTCACCAGTCCAACATTTGTCATGTCCAAGCATTACCCATCAGAGACCCAAGGGCTTGATCTTTTTCACCTCGATGTCTATCGAGTGACCACGCCTGATGAACTCCTGGACCTTTGGTCAGAATCAGATGCCCAATACGGTTTCACTTTGGTGGAGTGGGGAGCGCCGTGGGTCACTGAATTCGGCGAGAGCGTTGCCGAGATGACCATCGACTCGGAACGAAATATTGATTTCATTGGCCACACCGAAAAAGGCCATGAGCTGATCACCCGAATACGGCGACAAGAAACCGCAGGTCGCTGACATGAGGATTTTCGCGGTGGACACCTCGAGTGAATTGACATCACTCGCCCTTGTTGACTCAGGGGTTGTCATTGGGCAAGCAGAACACCACAATGCGCGCGGCCATGTTGAGGCAATTGGTGCCCTTTTCAAACAGATCCCACAGATCGATGTCACCGAGCCTGATTTCGTGCTGCCCGATTTGATCGTGTGTGGGGTGGGACCAGGACCATTCACGGGTCTTCGTGTGGGAATTGCTTTCGCCCAAAGCCTTTCAGCGGCCTGGGGCATACCAATTTCAGGAATTTGTTCACTTGATGCGGTGGCGCGTGCCGCGCGAGATGCGAGACCTGGTCTGGGGGAGTGTGTCGTCGCCCTAGATGCACGTCGCGGCGAGTATTACTGGGCACGGTATTCGTCCGAGGGCATGAGAGTTGGCGCACCCCAAGTTTCGACAAAAGAAGATGTCCTTGCCATGTCAGGTGAGGTCGTTGTTGATGTGCTGCCACATGCGACCGACCTTGCCCAATGTGTTGGGAGCTCGGAAATTCTGGGGCTTACGCCCTTGTACTTGCGTGCACCCGATGCTCAGCCACAGACCCAGGCGGGTACTCCAACATGATTCAAGCAGCAGCAACGCAGCAAGTTCTTGAATCGCAGTTCACGATTCGACCAATGCGGTGGTGGGACATTCCAGCGGTTGACGCCATTGAAGGTGATCTATTTCCCCATGACAGGTGGTCAACAGATCAGTGGTGGCGAGAGCTTGCCGCGCCTCATAATCACTATTGGGTTGCCACGGTAAACGCCGAAATTATTGGTTACTGCGGGCTGTCAGTGCAGACACCCGATGCCGATGTTCAAACAATGGCTATTGGGACTCCGTGGCAAGGTCGCGGGCACGGGAAGGTGGTGCTAAATCACCTGATTGAGTCTTCGAAGAGTTTTGGTGTGCGATTCATTTTCCTTGAAGTGCGTGATGACAACGCACCTGCCATTGCACTTTATGAACACGCGGGATTCACTCGAATGAGTTCCCGTCCTGCTTACTACCCCGACGGAGGTACCGCGCTCATTTTTCGGCGTGATGACAGGGAAGCGAACCCGGAACAATGACTCATGAATCAGAACCGCTTGTTCTCGGCATTGAAACATCGTGCGATGAAACAGGTGTAGGCATTGTTCGCGGCCGCGAATTGCTGGCAAATGAATTGGCATCAAGTGTTCTCGAGCATGCGCGTTTTGGTGGGGTGGTTCCTGAGGTAGCCAGTCGAGCACACCTTGAAGCGATGGTCCCGACGGTTGAGCGAGCATGTGCTGCTGCAGGAATTTCACTCAAAGATGTTGATGCAATCGCGGTAACCGCAGGGCCAGGGCTTGTCGGTGCGCTGATTGTGGGTGTCGCATCAGCCAAGGCGTTAGCGCTAGGACTAGGCAAGCCGATTTATGGCGTGAATCATTTGGCTGCGCATGTGATGGTTGATGAACTGGAACACGGACCATTACCTGAACCTGTCATTGGTCTTCTGGTCTCAGGCGGCCACAGCTCTTTGATCAAAGTGGAAAGTGGGGCCTTCGACTCACTTGGTCACACTTTGGACGATGCTGCAGGTGAAGCATTCGACAAAGTCGCACGCTTACTCGGATTACCATTCCCGGGTGGACCGGAAATTGATCGAGTTGCTGCATCGGGCGATCCACATGCCATTGACTTTCCGCGTGCGCTCAGCACAGATCCCGCGCATGAGTTCAATTTTTCATTTTCGGGCCTGAAAACTGCGGTAGCACGTTGGGTGAAAGAACAACGCGATGCGGGCAACACTATTTCTGTCCCTGATGTCGCTGCATCGGTTCAAGAAGCAATTGCCGATGTCCTAACGGCGAAGGCCGTTGCCGCTGCAAAGGCACACAATGCCCCCCACCTTGTCATCGGTGGTGGAGTTGCAGCCAATTCCCGGCTGCGGGCATTAGCTCAAGAGCGCTGTGAAAGTGCCGGAATATCTCTGCGCATCCCCCGTCCGGGTTTATGTACCGATAACGGAGCGATGGTTGCGGCTCTAGGTGCGCATGTTGTGCGCCGTGGCGCCATGGCGTCCCCACTTGATTTCCCGGCGACATCCACGCTGCCGATCGCCCATGTCCTGTTCTAGCCCGTTTCCTGCAATTCGTTTTATTTAGGTGCTCGGCGCGCGAGCACGCAGATTTCCTCACCGGCAATGCTGGTGAAAATAACGGCCCATTCGTTGCTATCTGGCTTCTTAATCTTTTTTCGCAGCACATCGATGTCCACCCGTGAGTCTTTTGTTTTTAATGCAACACCAGGGAGGGATTGCACGTGTGCTCTGAGTTCTCTCAGGGGGAAAGTCTCTAAAACGTTGTAGTTGCGAAGATATGGCACCACGGGAACTACTGAACCCGTGAGCCACAGTCCGCCGATACCAATAACCTCGAGTCCCAATGATTGGGCAATCTGTCCGGTGAGGCTTGCGCGAATGATGGCAGGATCAACTTCGAACATGAATCGACCAATTTCGGTTCCTGCAGGTGCATTGGAAATATTTTCTTGCGTTATTACTGTGGTTGAAACCGAATCAATAATCACTGCGTGATTTCCGGTTGAAGCATTCGTACAGAACGATTCGATCAAATTTCCATTGCGACTAATAAAGTATTGGGCCCAACCCTTCGGCGCGCTAAAAGCTGGAGCAGCTTTCATGAAAACGAGGGAACCATTGGCCCGACGCAAAACCTCGCTCAGGGGCGGTGACCAGCGTTCTGGATCACGTTCAGGTAGAGCGCGGCTGCCATCGGCCGACCGAGTGCCGGAGCGTCGAGCAGGGTCCACAAAAAATCCATCAGCATTCGGAAATTCAAGCAATGAACTGTCTCCCATAGTGATGGTGACGTTTGTGGCATTTGTGAGATTGAAGGCGAGTAATTCGGCCGTTGCCGGGTCTCGTTCCACGGCGGTGACCCTGAGAATGTGTTGAGCCAAGGCCACCGTGTCTCCACCCAGCCCTGCGGTGAGGTCAACCACGTGCGTAATACCGGCCGCTGCCACGACTGCAGCGTGAAAATCGGCCACCGATGGATGCGTGGCTTGCTCCAAGCCATCGCGGGTGAGGAGCCACCCCGGTCGGGCGCTGATCCAGCCCGCATCGGCCTTTCGCAGGAGCGCAGCCTGCTCCATGGCTGATCGAATGACCTCGGGGTCATGACCCTGCGCCCGAAGCATCGTGTTGACGCTGAGTTCAGAGTTGCTTTCGAGCAGTCGGATGACTTCTGGCAGGAGGTGGGCAACCTGCTCAACTAGGGGAGGCAGGGCCGAAGTCATGGGCCAAGACTATGAGAGTGGTCCAATTTCCTAGTTCCCTGAGGCAACAGGCGACTGGGCTAGCACTCAACTTGACAGAGTGCTAACGGCGCCGTAACCTTCACTTGGCACTCTCACCATGTGAGTGCCAATTATCCCAAGCCGTGGCTCGTGTAAAAAGCGAGCGTCGACGTACCGGAGGACGTAACCGTGTCGGTTTCCATAAAGCCATTAGAAGATCGTATTTTGGTTCAAACACTCGAAGCAGAGCAAACAACTGCCTCGGGACTTGTCATCCCAGACACTGCAAAGGAAAAGCCCCAAGAGGGCAAGGTCCTGGCAGTGGGCCCCGGCCGCTTTGATGATGATGGCGCCAAGCGCATTCCCCTTGATATCAAGGTGGGCGATGTCGTTATCTACAGCAAGTACGGCGGCACCGAAGTCAAGTACAACGGCGAGGAGTACCTGTTGCTCTCCGCTCGCGATGTACTCGCAATCGTTGAGAAGTAAATTCTTAACAATTAGTCGCACTGACTAACAAAAACGTTGTGATAGAGAGCCCCGCATTCCCTCGGGAGCGCGGGGCTCGCTCACAGTAGGCACAACTTCATCTAGCAATAAGACCAGTTCGCCACCCCAGAATGTAGAAGAACCCAGAAAAAGGTGTAACAAATGGCCAAGATCCTTGAATTTGATGAGCAAGCCCGCCGCAGCCTAGAGCGCGGTGTTGACGCTCTCGCAGATGCAGTGCGCGTCACAATCGGCCCCAAGGGTCGCAATGTTGTGATCGACAAAAAGTGGGGCGCACCCACGATTACCAACGATGGTGTGACCATCGCCCGTGAAATCGAACTCGAAAATCCTTATGAGAACCTCGGCGCTCAGTTGGCCAAGGAAGTTGCCACCAAGACCAACGACATCGCAGGCGATGGCACGACAACAGCCACGGTGCTCGCTCAGGCAATGGTCCATGAAGGCCTTAAGCAGGTCACCGCTGGCGCGTCACCCATGGGTGTTAAGCGCGGCATGGACGCTGGCGTCGCAGCCATCACTGAAGAACTAGCAAAAATGGCTCGCCCGGTTGCAGGCAAAGAGGAAATCACGAACGTCGCGGCAATTTCATCTCAAGATCGCGAAATCGGTGAGCTTATTGCCGATGCATTCGACAAGGTGGGCAAAGATGGCGTGATTTCAGTTGAAGAGTCCAGCACCACAGCAATGGAGATGGACTTCACCGAGGGCATGCAGTTCGATAAGGGCTACATCTCGCCGTACTTTGTTACCGATCAGGAGAGCATGGAAGCGGTCCTTGAAGATGCCCGCATCCTGCTCGTACAGGGCAAAGTGTCCTCAGTCGCTGAGATTCTTCCCTTGGTCGAAAAAGTTGTTGAAACAGGAAAGCCGCTGCTAATCATCGCTGAAGATGTTGATGGGGAAGCACTCTCCACTCTCGTGGTGAACCGCATTCGTGGAACGTTCGCATCCTGTGCCGTCAAGGCACCGGCATTCGGCGATCGCCGCAAGGCAATCCTCGAGGACCTCGCAGTTCTCACAGGTGGTCAGGTGATTTCTTCAGATATCGGCTTGAAGCTGGACAGCGTTGGCCTTGACGTTCTTGGAACCGCACGTCGCGTTGTTGTCACCAAGGACAACACCACGATTGTTGAGGGCGCCGGTAGCGCTGATGCAGTTGCAGAGCGTGTTGCTCAAATCCGCTCAGAGATTGAGCGCTCAGATTCCGATTGGGATCGCGAAAAACTTCAAGAGCGTTTGGCCAAGATTGTTGGTGGCGTTGTCGTAATTAAGGTCGGTGGCCACACTGAAGTTGAACTCAAGGAAAAGAAGCACCGCATCGAAGACGCCGTCTCTGCAACTCGGGCCGCGATCGAAGAGGGCATCGTCTCCGGAGGTGGCACCGCACTCGTACAGGCAGCCAAGGTGCTTGATGGTTCCCTGGGCATGACCGGCGATGAAGCAACAGGTGTGAACATTGTTCGCAAGGCAACCTCAGAGCCACTTCGCTGGATTGCTGAGAATGCAGGGGATCACGGCTACGTCGTTGTAGCTACGGTTGCCGGTATGCCCGCGGGACATGGTCTCAATGCAGCAACTGGCGAGTATGGCGATCTCATTGCTCAGGGTGTCATTGACCCGGTCAAGGTGACTCGTTCGGCACTGCAAAATGCTGCATCGATTGCAGCCATGTTGCTCACCACCGAAGCACTCGTTGTTGAGAAGCCTGCTGAAGAGGAAGATGTGCCGGACCACGGCCACGGCCATCACGGCCACTCACACTAGGGCCGCTCACTCTAAGGCCTCAACGTGAAGTAAAAACTCAGGTAAATAGTGAAGGGCACTCCCCGCGGGGAGTGCCCTTCACTATTGGGTAAACCTGTTAGCAGGCATTCGCTGTCAGGGTGAGTACATTGACTGTTCCGAGAGCGTTCTGTGCGCGGCCGGCATAAATGTCTTCGCGCTCATCCTCTGACAGCCCACCCCACACGCCGTAGGGCTCACGGACAGCAAGTGCGTGGGCTGCACATTGAACCTTGACAGGACAGGCCCCGCAGACAGCTTTGGCGGCCGCCTCGCGGTTGGCCCGAGCTGGTCCACGTTCGCCCTCGGGATGGAAAAAGATATTGGGGTCTTCGCCGCGGCAGAGACCGATCATTTGCCAGTCCCAAATGTCGGCATTGGGGCCGGGGAGACGGGAAATATCAGCCATTGGGGGCTCCTTGGTTGTAGACGTGCACTGCGTTTTCGGTGATTCCTTGCTGCGTTGCTGGTGGTGAAGTAGTTCAGGCCTCAACTATACAAAACGCGCCAAAGGTTGGTCAAGTTTTTCAGCAAACTTTTTTCAACATGCGAAAAAGCATGATGTGCCTCACACTTGGTTCGTGTCCAACACGTCGATCGTCATGGGGGCCCCCGCTGAGCCCACGCTCACCGTGGCCGTGGTTGCCAGGAGGCTGGGAATCGCTCCCGCCACCCTTCGCACCTGGGACCGTCGGTATGGATTAGGGCCATCTGAGCGCAAACATGGAGGGCATCGGCGCTACTGCGCTCAGGACCTAGCCCGCCTTCATTTCATGCAATCTCTCGTTCAGGCAGGCGTTCCAGCCGCCGATGCCGCCCAGCAGGCTAGGCAAACCACCGAGCTTGGGACGATTTCTTCTATTACCGTGACGCAGTCCTACGCGGTAGGACCCGTCGACGTGTCGGCCCAAGACTGCGGGGGCCCTGCTGGTGGAGGGAAAGTCGTTGCCCTACCAGGCGCTGCGCCCAATGCTCGTGGTCTGGCCCGGGCGGCATCCGCACTTGACTCCCATATGTGCAGGCACATTATTACGCAAAGCATTGCTCAGGTCGGTGTCGTGTGCACCTGGGAGGACCTGTTGGTACCTGTCCTGCGCGGCGTTGGTGAGAAGTGGGAAGCCAGTGGCACCGGTATTGAGGTGGAGCATGTCCTCAGCGCGGCCATCCAAGGTGCATTTGGTGCGTTCATTGCGTCAGCGCCCATGGGAACCAATCCTCGACCAATCATGCTTGTGGGGTCTAACCAAGAAGTGCATCAATTGCCGCTGTGGGCCCTCAGTGCCGCATTGAGTGAACGGGGAGTGCGAACTCAACTGCTGGGTGCAGGGATGCCCGTTCCGGCACTGGGAGTCGCTATCCGTCAAAGTGGACCCGCGGCAGTCTTCATTTGGTCCCAGATCGGCGATAGTGATCTTGGTGAACTTGAGCAACTTCCACGATGCAGGCCTAAGGTCGAAGTTGTTGTCGGTGGACCGGGGTGGAGAGGAACAGCGCCACATGGCGTCGAGATATCCACCAGTTTGACTCACGCGTGCGAGAGCTTGCATCAAAAGGCTTGCGCCTAGCGTGAGTGGTCCGTCCGCGACAAAGGTCTAAAGGTCTGCTTTCAGCGCACGAGGCCGAGGCGCTAGCCTTGGGCCTACCCAAGGCCCGGAGGTTATATGTCAGGCGAAGCTGTTTCCTACACCAGCAAAGTGGCCTTTTTGGGCCTTACTTTTGATGATGTCCTGCTGTTGCCGGGTGAATCCGATGTCGTGCCCAGTGAGGTCGACACCACTGCTCGAGTGACCCGCAATATTTCAGTACAGATGCCCCTGGTGTCCAGTGCAATGGACACTGTGACCGAGGCTCGCATGGCAATTTCCATGGCTCGTCAAGGTGGTGTTGGTGTACTGCATCGAAATCTGCCTATCGAGGCTCAAGCGGCCCAGGTCGATTTGGTCAAGCGCAGTGAAGCAGGAATGGTCAATGACCCTGTGACCTGTTCACCGGATGACACATTGGCCGATGTCGATCGGCTTTGTGGGCGTTACCGCATCAGTGGCGTACCGGTTGTTGACAGCGCTGGAACCTTATTGGGCATTGTGACCAATCGTGACATGCGGTTTGAGGAGAACTCACAGCGCAAAGCCTCAGAAATTATGACCCCAATGCCATTGGTGACTGCACCTGTCGGTGTTGCACCACAGGATGCATTGAATCTTTTGGCAACCCGGAAAGTGGAGAAACTTCCTCTCATTGATGCCGATGGAAAACTTCGTGGACTTTTTACGGTTAAAGATTTTGTCAAAGCAGATAAGTATCCGCACGCATCGAAGGACTCACTGGGTCGACTTATTGTGGGTGCGGCCATCGGTGTCGGTGATGATTCCTACAAGCGTGCTCAGGCCCTGATCGCGGCTGGGGTTGATTTTCTAATAGTTGACACAGCACATGGTCATTCGAAGGCAGTTCTCGACATGGTCTCCCGAATTAAGAGTGAGTTTGATATTGACGTCGTTGGTGGCAATATTGCAACTCGTGAAGCAGCACAAGCGTTAATCGATGCGGGTGCTGACGGTGTCAAGGTCGGAGTTGGCCCAGGTTCTATTTGCACTACGCGCGTTGTTGCGGGCGTTGGTGTCCCACAGATCACTGCAATTGAACAAGCAGCATCAGTATGCAGAGCCGCTGGAATACCGGTCATCGCTGATGGCGGCATCCAATACAGCGGAGACATTGCTAAGGCCATTGTTGCAGGTGCTGACATTGTCATGCTGGGATCATTGCTTGCAGGCTCAGAAGAGGCTCCGGGCGAAATCGTTTTTGTTAACGGTAAGCAGTTCAAGTCGTATCGTGGGATGGGCTCACTCGGCGCAATGCAGTCGAGGGGCGAGGCTCGCTCCTACAGCAAGGATCGCTATTTTCAGGACGATGTTCTTAGCGATGACAAATTGGTCCCCGAGGGCATTGAAGGCATGGTTGCCTATCGAGGGCCGCTAGGTGCAGTTGCCCATCAACTCGTTGGCGGACTGCGGGCAGCAATGGGTTACGCGGGTGCATCGAACATGGCCGAGCTTCATGAGAAGGGGCGCCTTGTTCAAATTACGGCTGCGGGGTTGCGCGAGAGCCACCCACATGACATTCAGATGACAATCGAAGCACCAAACTACACAGGACGGTAATCGTGGTTGACGTTGTAATTGGGGGATCAAAACAGGGCCGCCGCGGATATTCCCTCGATGAAGTGGCTATTGCCCCGCACCGGCGCACGCGCGATGCCTCCGAGGTTTCCACCGCGTGGACCGTCGATGCATATAAATTTGACACGCCTTTCATTGCAGCACCCATGGACTCGGTGGTTTCACCGATCTCAGCCAAGACAATCTCAAACAACGGTGCGCTTGCAGTGCTCAACCTTGAAGGACTGTGGGGGCGCTATGACGATCCGTCACTCCTGCTCAGGGAGATAGCCCAATGTTCACCCGATCAGGCAACCCCGCTCCTGCAAAAGTTGTATTCAGAGGCGCCCGTTGACCTCGGTTTGATCAAGGAGCGGATTGCCCAACTCAAGGAGTCCGGCATCACTGTCGCAGTGGCAGTTTCGCCACAGGGCACGGCCGAACTTGCGCCCGTCGCCGCCGCTGCTGGTGCCGAGATCGTGGTTATTCGTGGGACAACGGTGTCCGCCGAGCACGTCTCAGAGACGGGCGAACCCCTCAACCTGAAAAGTTATATTCATGATCTCGATGTCCCCGTCATTGTCGGTGGTTGCGCCACCGCGCAGGCTGCATTGCACCTGATGCGCACGGGTGCCGCAGGTGTTCTTGTTGGGTTCGGTGGGGGTTCATCTCACACCACGGCTGAGGTGCTGGGAGTTCGGGTGCCCATGGCGACGGCTATCGCAGATGTTGCCGCCGCTCGTCGTGATTACCTCGATGAGTCCGGTGGTCGTTATGTTCACGTGATCGCTGACGGCTCCATGGGAACTAGCGGCGACATTGTTAAAGCTTTTGCCTGTGGTGCTGATGCGGCCATGATTGGATCCGTACTTTCCCGCGCAACAGATGCACCAGGCGGGGGAACCCACTGGGGCTCTGAGGCCTGGCACGAGAAACTGCCCCGCGGTGAACGCCATGCAATGAATCAAGTGGGAACTCTTGATCAGGTTCTCAATGGCCCAGCAACGCGCGGTGATGGCACCATGAACCTCGTTGGCGCCCTGCGCAAAGCGATGGCAACAACGGGCTACAGCGATCTCAAGGAATTCCAGCGAGTTGAAATGATTGTGACACCTGCATGACGCGTGGTTCGAGACGCAATGAATTTGATGGCCTTCTAGAACGGGAGTCCTATTGGCAACGTTCGCTTGCGCGTGCTACCTCGACCTCAGGCACTTTCATTCAGGTCACATCTCCATTTGGTGATCAACTCTATTCATTAGAAACCTCGACGCCGGTCGATGTTGAATCCGCAACTGAAATTGCTCGACAGGCGCAACATGCGTGGGCAGGTGCAAGTCTGCGAAGCAGGGCCAAGGTCGTTCTTCGATTCCATGACCTGGTTCTGCGCAATCGTGATGAAATCCTTGACCTCATTCAGTGGGAAACGGGTAAGCCTCGCCGCGACGCCAATGAGGAGTTACTCGATGTTGCGTTGGTCTGCCGGTATTACGCCAGACATCTGGGCGCTCTCAAGGAACGCCGCCACATGGGAGCCTTCCCAGGACTCATTGGCGCGATAGAGCGGCATGTGCCCCTTGGCGTTGTCGGCATCATTTCGCCGTGGAATTATCCTTTGACCCTCGCTGTCAGCGATGCCATACCGGCTCTGCTCGCGGGCAATGGTGTTGTGCTCAAACCAGATCCATTGACCCCGCGCACGGCTCTCTATATTTCTGATCACCTGATTCA
>Ga0181563_10000749_pt1 | contig 31447 bp, 33 predicted proteins | sample 011ome_25_FD_133759 | JGI IMG/M metagenome (GOLD analysis project Ga0181563, IMG submission 133759) | Coastal salt marsh microbial communities from the Groves Creek Marsh, Skidaway Island, Georgia - 011512CT metaG (megahit assembly) | ecosystem: Environmental > Aquatic > Marine > Intertidal...
CTGTAAACCCCACAAATTTACCTGAAACAGTAATGGAATTGGGCGTACAACAACCCTTACTTAAAGCCTTGAATGTCGCACACAATGGAGTGTTTCGTATGAGTCCAGATATTGAAAGTTTGGTAGAAACCTCCAACAACGTAGCTCGGGTTTTGGTAGAAAAAGGCCAAATTAAAGTAGGTTGTCTTACACGATCATCAGTAGAAAGTTCGAAGTGGGACCTGGCACAAGTCTTAGGTGCTACTTTTGAATTGGCGGGGTGTACAGTAGAATTTTCAGGAGATTATCCAGGTTGGACTCCCAATATGAAGGCCTCAATTTTAAAAGTTTTAAAAGATTTATATGTCAAACTGAATGATGCTGAACCTCATGTCGCCGCTTGTCATGCTGGGTTGGAATGTGGGATTTTAGGTATCCATTACCCCGAAATGGAAATGATTAGTTTTGGTCCAAACATCAAAGGTGCACACTCTCCAGATGAACGTGCACAAATCTCTTCGGTACAGAAATTTTGGATATTTCTAAAAGCGATTTTAGCTGATATTCCAAAAAGAGAATAAAAAAAACCACGCAGATAGCGTGGTTTTTTTATGTATTATAAGTGAAGTTTTAGTTTTCTTGTTCTTCATCAACCATTTCAATAATAAATATCAAATCGGAGTTTGGCGCAATAGGACCTCGGCCAGCTTCGCCATAGGCCAGATGAGAAGGAAGGTATAAAAAGGTTTTATCGCCTTTTTTCATATTGAATACCCCTTCTTTAAAACCAGGAATCATTTGTGCGTCGGCACTAATTTGCATCGGCATCAAATTATAAAAACCACGTTGTTCTTTCTTTTCATCATAAGTGCCACATTTTATGTCAATGTCTTTAACGTTGGTACCAAACAATTTTCCATCGGTAAAGTAGCCTTGATAATAGAGTTTGACGGACTGTCCTTGTTTTGGTTTTTCACCTGTGCCTTCCTTAATCGTATAGCTTAATAATCCTGAATCGCTTGTAGTTGCTTTGCTCTTGTAGTCTTCCAAAACAGGGAGGATTTCGGCAGCCGCAGTTTCCATTTTTTCTTCTGCAATTTTCTTTTGACGCTCTGCTTCCTGCTTCGCTTCTTCAATTTTCTTTAATCGTTTTTCCTCAAGTAAAGGAAATTCTCTATTCCATGTTTTGGCAGCATTAAAACGCTTTGCACCAAATCCTTGTCTAATAATATTTAACGATAAAATTCGTATATCTTCTAGAGGTTTATTGCTACCAGGCATCACTTGAACGTTAGAAATGGAATCAACGACTTCTTGACCTTTTACAACTTGTCCAAAAATGCTATGCTTATTGTCTAACCATGGTGTTGGAACTTCTGTAATAAAAAACTGACTGCCATTGGTTGCAGGGCCAGAGTTGGCCATAGACAAGACTCCAGGTTTATCATGCTTTAAAGTTTCGTCAAATTCATCACCAAATGTAAAGCCAGGCTTCCCCATTCCAGTCCCTGAAGGGTCTCCGCCTTGAATCATAAATTCATTAATGACTCTATGAAAAATAGTGCCGTTATAAAATGGTATTCCTTGTACAGAATCAGCAAGTTTTGGGTGAGTTCCTTCTGCAAGTCCAACAAAATTGGCTACTGTAAGTGGTGTTTTTTCATAAAATAACTCCACAATTATAGTGTCTTTTGTCGTTGCAAATTCGGCAAACAATCCATTGCCAAGTTCTGGGTATTTGTTTTGACATGATAAGGTACTTAGCAAGAATATGAGTCCAAGTACAGAAGTTAAAGATTTTGTAAGTTTCATGTTTTTTTTTGTTTTAGTTTATTGATTTTGAAGTATTTTTTGAACAGTCACCTCATAAATAAGGGGAGTGTTCGATCCTATTTTATTGTTATCTCCATAATAGCCATAGGCAAGTTGCGATGGAAAAATAAATGTTATGGTTTCATTTTCTTTCATCAGTTTTAATCCTTCTCTAAGTCCAGCAAAAAGTTCTTCTTGTTCTACAAAATATGTTTTTTCTGTGGTTTCATTTGAAGAATAAATCCAATGGCCATCCAAATTTTTTACAGTATAAGTGTAAAACACTTGATCACCAAATTTTGGTGTGTATTCGTTTTGATTATTTTTTTGAACATATTGATACCAAAATCCATAATCGGTAACTATAAAGGGATTTTCAGCTTCATCAACAAGATTCTTGATGACGGTATATTCTTTTTCATTTAAAGCTTTGTTGCGTTCGATAGAGGTATCAAAAAAGCGTCCAGAATTTTGCAGAACGGGTTTCCGTGCCTCAGAAGGTTTACATCCAAAGAAAATAAGCAGAATTAGAAGTAGGCGATAAACATTCACTAGGCTAAATTTGATTTTAGGGTTTCTACTAAATTTTCGAATTTTTCAACAGTTTTTTCAAGAGACAGCATACTTTTGCCACCAGCGGCATTTTGGTGTCCACCACCTTGAAAATGTTCTCTTGCCAATTGATTGACATTAAAATCTCCTTTGGAACGCAAAGATATTTTAATGATACCCTCTTCTTTATTTTCAATAAAAATAGCTGCAAATTTGATGCCCTTAATGGATAATCCATAATTTACCAACCCTTCTGTATCTCCTTTTTGGTGTCCAAAAGAATCCAATTCCTGTTGCGAAAGTGTGATGTAAGCAGTATTTAAATGCTCAATGACTTTTAAATTATTTAAGGCAACTCCTACAAGTTTGATACGTTCAAAACGGTTTGCATCATATACCTTGTTGTGAATTTCAGAATGGTTCACTCCAACTTCAATAAAATGCGCAACAACGCGGTGCGTAGTACTTGTTGTTTTTGGAAATCGAAACGATGCAGTGTCTGTCATGATTCCCGTATAGAGTGCAGTTCCAATATCAGAATTCATCAGCTCCAAATCGCCCATTTGTTCCATAAAATGATAAATCATCTCAGAAGTAGAGCACATGTTAACATCAGAGTAGCTGTATGCAGCATAATCTTCAGGTTGCTGATGATGGTCAATCATGATTTTTGGCGTATTATTTTCTTCAAGAGCAACTTGCATGGGGCCACTGCGATGAAGTGCATTAAAATCTAAGGTGAATAATAGTTCTGAATCCTCCAATTTTTGTTGTGCAAGTTCTGTTTGAGAATCAAAATAAATAATTGCTGAAGTTCCAGGCATCCATTTCAAGAAATCGGGATAATCGTTGGGTACAACAACAGAAACATGATGTCCTTTTTGAATCAAATAATGGTATAGACCAAGTGAGGAACCTACCGCATCACCATCGGGGTTGACATGAGGTACAATCACCACATTTTTGGGTGTTTGTAACAATGATTTTACAGCTTCAAAAGTTAAACTTTTCATAAGAAACAAAGATACAACTTTTTATAAATAGACGATTAAGGGATTTTCTATACAAAATGATTACTTTTGCACGAATTAAATTTTTACAATGGCAAACAATATAACTTTTACAATGCTCAAGCCCGACTCTGTTGAGAAAGGCAATATTGGAGCAATTTTAGAAAAAATTACTTCCTCTGGATTTCGTATTGTGGCAATGAAATTGACACAATTGACAACAGCTGATGCTGAAGCATTTTATACAATTCATAAAGACCGTCCATTTTTTGGCGATTTGGTCACCTATATGACACGGGGTCCAATTGTTGCTGCGATATTGGAAAAAGACAATGCAGTAGAGGACTTTAGAGCCCTCATTGGCGCCACCAATCCTACTGAAGCAGCTGAAGGCACCATCCGAAATATGTTTGCAGATTCCATTAGCGAAAATGCCGTACATGGTAGTGATAGTGACGATAATGCTGCTATTGAAAGTGCATTTCACTTTTCTGGCCGCGAAATGTTTTAGGTTTTTTTATCAACGCAACACCACTTTTTTTACGACCTCTTTTCCGAGTTCTTCGTTAATCATAGCAATGATTTTATCTTTACCATAGTTCAGTTCTTCTCGAAGTACAGAAGAGCTTAAACTTACATACAAAGTACCGTTGTGGAGTTTTATACTATTGGTATAGTTTTGTACGCCATTGCCCATCAGTTCGCGCCAAGCATTGGCCACATTAACACTGTCTAGTCCTTTTTCGAGTTTGTTGTTTTCTACAAAAGAAGCCAACACTTCGTCTATTTTTTGATGGTCGTTATGGCGCTTGCTCATTCGTCCAAGTTTAAAGGTTCGTAAGGTTTGTAGTGGTATTCAAACCCCTCTGTATTGGTAATCACAAGCGCTGTTGCACTCGCCAATACAATTTCTTCACTATATGAAGTTCCATTATCAATGTACTCCAACAAAAGGGTATTGTTGTCAAGTTTTAAATTAAAATTTAATTGGTCATCCGAAGTTTCAAATGTACCTTGAAAATTTGGCTTTAGTTTTTTTCGAAATCCCGTTTTATTAGCATTGATTTTAAAGTAATCAATCTCTGTATTGATTTTAAATTCCTTGATGACACGGTCGTTTTTGGTGACCTGTTCAATTTCCCAATAGCCCTCAATAAAATTGACATACTGCCTTGCATTGGGTTTGCAACTCAATAGCATCAGTAGAAAAAAGAAAACACTATTTTTCATAATTGAAAAATTTCAAAAGAGTTGTGGGTATTTTTTACCGCTTTTTCGGTTCGATCGGCGTGGGTGTCTGAGATGAATAGTTGTCCAAAACTCTCATCATTTACCATACCAATAATGCGTTCTACCCGTTGTTCGTCCAATTTATCAAAAATATCATCCAAAAGCAAAATAGGAGTGGTGCCACTCTGAGATTTTATAATATCGAATTGTGCTAATTTTAGGGCAATTAGAAACGATTTTTGCTGTCCTTGACTCCCAAATTTTTTAATAGGATATTCTCCAATATTAAACTCTATATCATCTTTATGAATACCAACACTCGTATATTGTAACACACGATCTTTGTTAATTTGTGTTTTAAGTAATGTGTCTAAAGGCTGTTCGTTGAGTTGACTTTTGTAGTGTAAACTCACCGCTTCATTTTGGTTGCTGATGGCTTTATATTGTTTTAGAAAAACAGGGGTAAAGGCCTCAATAAATGCCTGTCTTTTTTTGTGAATTTCTGTACCGAATTCAGAAAGTTGAGTATTGTAGACCTCAATGGCATCATTATCAAACGTTGTGTTATTCGAAAAATACTTTAACAAGGCATTGCGTTGCCCCAATATTTTATTGTATTGAATCAAGTTTTCAAGATAAATTTTATCGCTTTGCGATATTACACCATCAATAAATTTGCGCCGCATATCACTGCCTTCTGTAATTAAATCACGGTCGGCGGGAGATATGATGACTAGAGGTAAAAAACCAATATGATCACTAAATCGGTCATAGGCTTTAGCGTTGCGTTTAATAATTTTTTTATGCCCTTTTTTGAGAGAAACAACTATTTTTTCATCTCTATTGTCTTTCGTGTAACGTCCATCGACTACAAAAAAATCTTCTCCATGTTTTATATTTTGTGTTGCAATAGGGTTGAAGTAGCTTTTCCCAAATGAAAGATGATAAATGGCGTCCAAAATATTTGTTTTACCAATACCATTGGGGCCTACAAAACAATTTACCTTTTGGTTAAATTCAAATGATTGACTGTCAAAATTTTTATAATTCACTAAACTGATGGACTTGAGAAGCATTAGTGTATAAATTGGTTTTAAATTTAAACTTGATTAAGTATTACGACTAAATAAGCTGCAAAATATTGAAAAATAACAAATAAATTATCATTATTTTAAGAATAAAATTATATTTTTGCCCCTCATATTTTAGAACATTATGGCAACATACAAGAAACGTGGCGGCAAGCCAAAAACAAAAGTAGAAAAGCAACAATCTATTGAAGAGGGATCTACAACAGCAGAGGTTTTTAATACATTAGATGAGAATGTTTCAAAAACGGAACAATGGGTTGCAGCTAATCAAAAATACATTTTTATAATTGTAGGGTTGGCCGCTGTTTTGGTTTTAGGGTTTTTAGGTTTTGATAAATACGTTCAGCAACCAAAAGAAAGTAAAGCGATGAATGATATGTATTCTGCCCAAAAATATTTTGATGAAGCTGTTGCTACTGCACAAGATTCTTTGTTTACATTATCTTTAAACGGTGCCGATGGAAAATATGGAATGCTTGATATTGCGGACACTTACAGTGGAACTAATGCAGGAAATCTTGCCAATTATTATGCAGGTATGGCCTATTTGAATATGAAAGATTATGTGAGTGCTATTGAATACCTAAACGCATTTGAATCTACTGATGATGTACTGGGGCCAATTGCCAAAGGTGGTATTGGAGATGCTTTTGTTCAATTGGAGCAGTTAGAAGATGCTTACAATTATTATGTTCAGGCTGCCAAAGCAAAAACAAATAATTATACGACTCCAATGTATCTATACAAAGCGGGTGTTTTAGGTTTAAAACTCGATAAAAACTCCAAAGCTTTAGAATACTTTAAAACTATTAAAGCTGATTTTCCAGAGAGTGCAGAAGCCAAAGATATTGACGTCTTTATTGGAAAAGCACAAGCAGCGAGTAACTAAAGACCCCAATGGCAACGGCAAACACCAACCTCTCTAATTACGATAAATCGGCACTTCCAAACGCCACAGATTTTAAGATTGGTATTGTTGTTTCTGAATGGAATTCAGATGTAACCAATGGGTTGTTAGAAGGAGCACTTCAAACATTAATAGATTGTGGGGTTTCCCAACAAAATATTTCTGTACATAAAGTCCCCGGTAGTTTCGAGTTGATTTTTGGCGCAAAAAAAGTGCAATCTTCTGGTGTTGATGCTGTCATCACAATCGGATGTGTCATTCAAGGCGAAACAAAACATTTTGACTATGTCTGTGCAGGCGTTACTCAAGGAATAAAAGATTTAAATATTCAACATACCACACCAGTCATATTCTGTGTTCTAACCGATAATAACAAGCAACAGTCTTTGGATCGTTCTGGTGGGAAACATGGCAATAAAGGTGTTGAAGCTGCTGTTACAGCACTCAAAATGATTGATTTTAATCGATCAATTTAATTGCATTTAATTTTTCAACTCTTCTTTTTTATCCTGTAATTTTTAAGTATTTTTGAGGAAGTAGAGCTTTTAAATTCTAATGTCAAAATTCAAGCTAAATAAACGCCGTAAACAACCAATTTCATTAATTTGGCTTGTTGTTGCCTTGGCTTTAATATTGATAGGAATGTTTGTTTTGGAGGCTAAATATTTATAAATCATGGGGTTATTTAAACTCAGAAAAAATAAAAAATTTAATTACGAACCTCGTTATTACAATGGCGATTCTAGTCCTTTTGAAATCAAACATAAATTTGATGATCAACGTGTAACTGTTCAAAAGACAAATCTAAAAGGAACTCTAAAAAATGCTTTGAGAGACATGAAAAGTACAGATCGCCAAACATCCTATAGAATTAGAATTATAGTGCTTATTCTCGTTTTTATATTTTTATGGTTTATAGACTTTGACCTCTCATTATTTTTTAGCTAATGGCCGATATTATACACCTTTTACCAGATCATGTTGCCAATCAAATTGCAGCTGGAGAAGTCGTACAAAGACCCTCCTCAGTTGTAAAAGAATTGCTTGAAAATTCTATAGATGCCGAATCAACAGAAATAAAATTACTAATCAAAAACGCTGGTAAAACCCTTATTCAAGTCATAGATAACGGCAAGGGGATGAGTGTTACAGATGCACGCCTTAGTTTTGAGCGTCATGCCACCTCAAAAATTAAAGCTGCAGAAGATTTATTTGCTTTGCATACAAAAGGGTTTAGAGGTGAAGCGCTGGCAAGTATTGCTGCAATTGCACATGTTAAACTCAAAACCAAACAAGAACAAACAGAACTTGGTACAGCCATTACAATAGAGGGCAGTACAATAACAGACCAAAATTCTGTTGCTGTACCAAAAGGAACGTCTATTGCAGTTAAAAATTTATTTTTTAACATTCCCGCTCGCCGAAATTTTTTAAAATCTGATGCTGTAGAATTACGCCATATTATTGATGAATTTCACCGTGTGGTATTAGCGCATCCAAAAATCAATTTTTCAATGTATCACAATGGAAATAATCTTTTTGACTTGCGTTCAGAAAATTTTAGACAACGTATTGTACATACTTTTGGAAAAAAAACAAATGAAAAACTAGTCCCTATAGACGAGGATACAGAACTTCTAAAAATTTCAGGTTTTGTTGGCAAACCAGAATATGCTAAAAAATCTAGAGGAGAGCAGTTTTTCTTTGTCAATCAGCGGTTTATAAAAAGTCCTTATCTCAATCATGCCATTCAAGCGGCTTTTGAAGGTTTGCTTCCAACTGATAAATTCCCGAGTTATTTTCTCAATTTATCAGTAGATCCAAAATCAATAGATATCAATATTCACCCTACAAAGACAGAAGTCAAATTTGATGACGAACCCACAATTTATGCACTTCTAAGAGCAGCTGTAAAACACAGTTTAGGACAATTCAGTATAGCGCCTATTCTCGATTTTCAGCGTGATGCTTCAATGGATACGCCTTATCATCAACACAATGAGCAAGTCTCCAGTCCAAAAGTTGAAGTAGATCCCAATTTCAATCCTTTTTCAAAATCAAATACTAAAGTATCTCCTTCTACTGTATCTGCTTGGGAAGCGCTTTATACAGGTTTAAATTTGGATACAACAGAAAATCAAAATGATTTTAGTGAAGTACAGTTCGAATCAGATGAATTGCAATCGTCCATTTTTGATGAAGATGAAGGAAAGAAAGTTCAAAATACATTTCAACTTCAAAACAAATATATCATTAGTACGATTAAATCTGGTATGGTGGTTATCGACCAAAATAGAGCGCATGAACGTATTTTGTACGAAAACTTTTTAAAGCAAATCACCGTAAAAGATACTGTATGTCAGCAATTGATGTTTCCTCTAGAGCTAGAATTTTCAACTCAAGAATTGGGAGTGCTTCAAACAATTAAAGAACAATTGGAACAAGCAGGTTTTGTTTTTGATGCTTTGGGTAATAAAAAAGCAGTTATTTCTGCAATACCTGTGGCCTTAAAAGAAAATGATGTTTTAAAAGTATTTGTGCAGCTTATTGATGATGTTCAAAATGAAGTTCCTGATTTTAACTATAGTTCAAGCGACTTACTTTCCAAAACTTTTGCAAAAAGTTTAGCCATTAAAAATGGAAAAAAATTAAATATAACAGAACAAGAATTTATTGTTAATTCACTTTTTGCATGTAAGGAACCTTCTATTTCATTGAATAATAAGGCAATTTTTACAACAATTGAAACCTCTGAAATAGAATCTAAATTTAATTAATATGCTAAGAATATCACCCACAGTAAAGCATCTTCTCATTTTAAATGTTATCGTCTTTGTGGGAACCTATTTGATGGGTAATGAAGAGGTGTTTTACAAATTATTAGCGCTATTTTATCCAATGAGCGATTATTTTGGCTTTTGGCAAATTATCACTCATATGTTTATGCATGGTAGTTTTCAGCATTTATTATTTAATATGTTTGCGCTATGGATGTTTGGAACTGCAGTAGAGCAAATTTTTGGTCAACGAAAATTTATCACGTTTTATATCAGTTGTGGATTGGGTGCAGTCACTCTCACATTTTTGGTGTATTTTATTCAAATTTACCCTGTTTTAAGCGATTTGGAAGCTCGTGGATTTTCCTATGAAATCATTAAAGAGATTTCAAGTTTAAATATTCTAGAAAACAACATGTTTAAAGGCGAAATTTTGGCTCAAAAAATGCAACCTCTTTTAGAAAGTTATGGTAAAAGTTTAGCTCAAATTGATACATCTACATTTCGAATGTTTTTTGATTTGAACGTAAAAAGCAATGGTTCTATGGTCGGTGCTTCGGGTGCTATTTTTGGTGTTTTAGTGGCCTTTGGGATGCTCAATCCAAATGCGGAATTGATGCTAATTTTCTTACCAATTCCTATCAAAGCAAAGTATTTTATCCCTGGAATAATAGCCATTGATTTATTTTCGGCAATCTCAGGTGTCTCAGTTTTTAGTCCTAGCAATACGGCTTATGTTGCGCATATTGGAGGAGCACTTACAGGATTTTTATTGATGTATTTTTGGAAGAAAAATCAATTTGACAAATACCGTTGGAATTAGATGACTACACTTTCACAAGATATCAAAGAAAAATTATCACGACTCCATATTTTGGAAAAAATAATTGTAGCGAATACAATGGTTTTTGTAGCAGGTATTTTTTTAAATCTGATTGGATTTAACCTATTGGAGTGGTTTTCTTTACCTTATGTATTATCAGATTTTTTTGGTCGTCCATGGAGCATTGTAAGTTATGGTTTTTTACATAGAAGCATAAGTCATCTGTTTTTTAATATGCTTGTTTTATATTTTATAGCACAAACATTTTCTAATTTATTTTCGGCTCGTCTTTCCCTGAAAATTTATCTACTTGGTGTAATTTACGGAGGATTGGCTTTTATTATTGTTGCTTTTTTGTTGCCAAATGCATTACAAATTAATGGTCCTTTGGTTGGTGCTTCAGCTGGTGTTCGGGCGTGTATTATATTTTTGTGTGTGTATTTACCAAACAAATCCATTAGCTTTTTTACACTTCGTTTTTCATTAAAATATTTGGGGATCGCAATGGTTGTTTTGGACTTACCAGGACTTTTGTCGGTTAATTCTGGGGGAACAGTAGCTCATATTGGGGGCTATTTGTCAGGATATTTTTATGCAAAACAATTTCATAATGGAAAAGATTTTGGAGGCTTCTTAGATGGTATTCTCAATTATTTTAAATCTAATAGAGGTCTAAAGACAGTCTACAAGAAGAAAAAAACTTCAACAATGGCAGGCCAAAAGAAAAAAGAGTTTGACAGTTTTACACATCAAAAACAAATTGATTTGATTTTAGATAAAATCAGTAAAAGTGGTTATGAAAGTTTAACACAAGCTGAAAAAGATTTTTTGTTTCGTGCTGGAAAAAATAAATAGTTTTGAGACCACTGCATTTTTTTGATAAACTTATTTTTCTGATTAACACTTTAGTTGCAACACTTTTATTATTGTCTTATGCGTTGCCTTTTGTTCCGCCAAAAACATTTTCCTTTTTAGCTGTTTTAAGTCTTGCTGTTCCTTTTTTAATTATCATAAACCTGATATTTTGTTTGTATTGGTTATTAAAGCTAAAAAAGCAGTTCTTGCTTTCTGGACTTGTTTTAGCTCTTGGTTTTGGACATTTAACCGCTTTGTATAATTTTTCTGGTAAAAATGAACAATCTTCTAACGATACAATATCTTTGATGAGTTATAATGTACGATTGTTGAATCTTTACGATTGGATTGATGATGATGCAATTCCAGAAAAAATTCATGACTTTATAGAACAAGCCACTCCAGATATTTTATCCGTTCAAGAATACAACAGTGGAATTGCAAAAAAAACAACTTATCCATATGTATTTAATTCAAATTCAAAAACAAAATCTGAATTGGCAATTTTTTCAAAATTTCCATTTTTGAATACTGGAATTATAAAATTTCCAAATTCAGCCAATAGCGCTATTTTTACCGATATATTAGTGAAGAATGACACCCTTAGGGTTTATAACATTCATTTGCAATCTTCTGGTATCAACCCCAACGTGAAGCAGTTAGACTCTGAAACCTCAGATCGCCTTTTTAAGCGCATTAGCAAAACCTTTGAAGCACAACAATATCAAGCAGAATTAGTCTTAAAGCACATGAGCAAATCTCCTTATAAAACCATTTTGAACGGAGATTTTAACAACACAACGCATTCATATGTTTATCGTCTTTTAAGATCCAATTTTGATGATGCTTTTGATATCGCAGGCAAAGGTTTTGGGCGTACATATTCTTTTGACTTTTTCCCTCTTCGTATCGATTTTATTCTTGTAGATAAGACCTTAAAAATAGTAGATTTTCAAACGCATAACGTTCGATATTCCGATCATTTTCCAATTTCTACAACGCTTGAACTTCGTTAAAAGAATAGAGTTTTATACGTTTATTGGCGGATGATTTATAAGGTAAGAAAGTGCCTCTGGACCAAGATTAAATAAAACATCCAATATACTCAAGTTATTTATATATCCATGTTTGTTTTCAAAAACTTGTATGTAAGGATTGGTTTGAATGTTTTCATGATTTTTTACATCAATTAATGGTCTAAAATCATCCTTAACTTCTTTTTCAAAAGTAGTAGAGGTTTTGTAACTAAAATCAACGTCCAAACACTGTTGAATTAGATCTAAACACTCAAAATTATAATCCATTAGCCATTCACTTTTATTTTTAAAAAGCGATTGAAAATCATTTTCATAAAACTCAAAAAATGGTGAAGTTCTATAGGCACTTTCAATTGATTTCCAATGGATTGATTTCCAATTCGAGCTATTATCTATTCGAATATCTTTTGTTTTTTGACGCTTTTTTTGAGTGTAATGTACAGGAATATGAAGACCTAGTTTTCCATTAGCGCCATAAATATAACATCGATTTCTAAAGGTTTGTTTTTGGTAGTTGTCTTCAATTTCAAAACATATTGTTTTGGATTGTATAATGGTAATGCAACTAGCAATATTTGGAAAATAAGAAGGATAGATTAGACTCATAGTCTATATTTAAGCCGCTTCTTTTTTACGTTTTCTCCATTTTCTGTAGCCGTAATTTAAAAGCAGTAAAATCACAAAATGAATTAAATATGATCGTCTTGGACCATCGGCGTGAACAGTAGTAAATACACGATCCCAACGAATTTTGTTTAATCCTTTTCCATTTGTATTCCAACTCATCCAAATAAAAACAGGCTTTCCAACCACGTGATTTTCTGGTACAAACCCCCATCGGCGTGCATCAATTGAACTATTGCGGTTATCACCCATCATCCAATAATAATCTTGTTTAAAGGTGTAGGTTGTTGCCACTTTACCATCAATATAAATCTGATTGCCTTTAGCATAAATTGTATGGCCTTCGTACTCGGAAATTAGACGTTTATACAATGGTAAATTGCTTGTGTCAATAGAAATTGTAACCCCTTTTTTTGGAATATAAATTGGACCAAATTGGTCTATATTCCAATTGTATGCAGGGTCTTGAGGGAAAAGACTTCTATCGGCCTGACCTTTTGGAACAATTTTTCTTTCTATACTGGCAACGCTTGGATGCTTTTTAAATAATTCTATGGCTTCTTCGGTAGCTGCTGGAATTTCAAAGTATGAAGCGTTACTTCTTATACCGTCCGTAATATCGTAATATGTTTTTAAACGAGTATTGATGTTTCTACTAAAACCTTTTCCAGGCTTTATGTTCCCCATATAAGAAAACTGTAATCGAGCTCTTCCGGGAAGTTTGTTTTTCTTTCCGTTGATGTAAACATAACCATCAATGATTTCTAGCGTATCACCAGCAATTCCAACACAACGTTTAACCAAGTTTGTTTTTTTGTCAATAGGTTTATAATAATTTCGATTTGGTGTAAAATCGTTCATGTCTAACAGCGTATCAGCAGGTTGATTGAACACTACAATTTCATTACGCTTTATTTTTTCCCAACCTGGAATTCGTAGGTAGGGGAGTTGCAATTTGTTTTTCCAAGATGTGTTTTTTTCTTCAATTTTATCATTAAACAAATATGATTTCATACCACTAAATGGAATAGAATCGTGTACCATTGGTAAACTTACTGTAGTCATAGGCACTCGTGCTCCATAATGCATTTTACTAACAATCAATGCATCTCCAACAAGTAATGATTTCTCTAATGATGATGAAGGAATGATAAAAGGCTGCAAAAAGTAAATATGTACAGCACTTGCGACTACAATTGCAAAAAGTATAGAGTTCAAAAGTTGTCCAGCATTTGATTTTGGTTCTCCATCACGGTTTTTAACATATTCTAAGTCGAGAAAATAATTTAAATAGTAATTATAAAAGCCAAGTGAAACAACGGCTAATATGGTGTCTGTGGTGGAGTTTTTTCCAAAACTTCTTGAAGTTTCAACCCAAATTACAGGAAACATCACACAATTGATGACTGGTAAAAAGATAAAGAAAATCCAATACCATGGTCTATTCATAATTTTAAAAAGAATAATCGCATTATAAACAGGTATAAAAGCTTCCCACGCTTTACGCCCAGCTTTTTGATACAATTTCCACGTTCCAAGCCCGTGGATGATCTGAATAACCAAAATAAAATTAAACCACTGTATAAATGTCATACTATTTTGCTTTTAATGTTTGTTGTGGGGACTTTAAATTTGTTACAGATTTATTTAATATTTAAGACATCTTTCATCGTAAAAATACCTTTTTTGCCAATGATCCATTCTGCAGCCACAACAGCTCCTAGTCCAAAACCATGTCTGTTATGTGCTGTATGTGTGATTTCTATAGAGTCAATTTCAGAATTGTAATTGATTTTGTGTGTACCTGGTACGTTTTCTATACGTTTGGCTTCGATTTCAATTTTATTGGGTGATTTTTCTGGACTTAATGTCCAACCGTCATAACTAGATTCTTCTGCGATTCCTTCGGCTAGTGTTATGGCAGTTCCCGATGGCGCGTCTTGTTTTTGGGTGTGATGTGTTTCTTCAATTTGAACGGAATAGTCTTCAAAAGGAGTGATGAGTTTTGCTAAAACCCTATTGAGTTCAAAAAACAAATTTACCCCCAAACTAAAGTTTGAAGCATAGATAAAAGCACCATTTGTTTTTTTACAAAGTGTTTTAATTTTGTCAAAATTATCAAGCCAACCTGTTGTTCCAGAAATCACAGGAACATTTTGATTTAGGGCCATACTAATATTTCCAACGGCAGCCGTAGGAACGCTAAAATCTATAGCCACATCGGCAATACTAAGGTTAAAATCTGTATCGCCTTTATCAATTCTTAAAACCACTTCGTGCCCTCTGTCAATTGCAATTTTCTCGATGACTTTTCCCATCTTTCCATAACCTAGCAAAGCAATTTTCATATCTTAAAATTTAATATTTAAGGTTAGCCCCATTTGGGCTGTATAATTTGGATTATTAAAATCTATGTAAGGCTTTAGGGCTAAGTTTTCGTCTAAGTTGTATTGCATTAAGTGTGCATTTACATTGGCTTCAATAATATTTAAAACATAAAGACCTACAGTAACTAGCAACGACAATTCTTTATTTCTTTTAAGACTTCGCTGTGCTCTAATAAGCGCATCATCAGATAGAAAAGGAATATCTCCAGTACCATAAAATTCATCGTCTGTAAATCCAGCCAAGCGTCTTTTGTAGGCATTGCGATAGCGTTTGTAAACATTATTATTATCAATGTAAAAATAAAGACCAGTTCCAATGGCTGCATAAACAATTGGAATTTTCCAATATTTTTTGTTGTAAGCTTGACCTAGTCCTGGTAAGATTGCAGAATAAAATGCTGCTTTTGCTGGACGTAAAGGATCCAGTTGTCTTGAAGTGTTTTCTGTGCTAATAACAACGCCTTCTTCAAGTTCTTCCTTGTCGTCTTGTGCTTGAATTGTTATACACAAAAGCAAGCAAAATAATGTCATCAAACTTTTATTGATCACCCTTCAAAAGTTTTAAAATATGCTTATAGTCTTCTTTGGAATGAAATGGGATACTAATGGAACCATTGTCTTTTTTTCCCATTTTTATACCGATTTTTTTACCGAAGAAATCAGAAATAATCTCTACGCCATCCTTGACAAATTTTGGAGTTTCAGTTGTTGTTTTTGTAGGAACTGTTTTTGGATTGTTAAGACTTTTTACTAATTCTTCGGTAGCTCTCACCGATAATTTTTTTGATAAAATTTGCTCATAAATAGAAAGCTGATCGGTTGAATTTGTAACATTAATAATCGCACGCCCATGTCCCATACTAATAAATCCATCACGCATTCCAGTTTGGATAATGGGGTCTAATTTTAATAAACGAAGGTAATTAGCAATGGTCGAACGTTTTTTTCCTACGCGTTGACTCATTTGATCTTGAGTTAATTTTACTTCATCCATTAATCGCTGATAGCTCATGGCTATTTCTATAGGATCTAAATCTTGGCGTTGAATATTTTCAACCAAAGCCATTTCCAATGCTTCTTGGTCGTTGGCAAGACGCAAAAATGCTGGAATTGTTTTATTGCCTAACATTTTAGAAGCTCTAAAACGGCGTTCTCCAGAAACAAGTTGAAATTTATTCTGACCAATTTTGCGAACCGTTATGGGTTGAATTACACCTAATTCTTTTATTGAACCAGCTAATTCTTTAAGTTGCTCTTCGTTAAATTGTGATCGTGGCTGAAAAGGATTAACTTCAATAGAAGTTAAATCAATTTCTATAATAGAACCCATGGCACGCTTTGCAGTTTGTTGATCAACACCTGAAAGGTCATTTTTTGATTCATTCAAAAGTGCAGATAACCCACGTCCTAGAGCTTGTTTCTTAATTGCCTTTGCCATTAGCTGTTGTTTTACTTATGATTTCTTTAGCCAAACTTAAGTAATTTGAAGCACCTTTACTATTAACATCGTAATTAATTATACTTTCGCCATAGCTTGGGGCTTCGCTGAGTCGTACATTTCGTTGAATAATGGTTTTAAAAACCATGTCATGAAAGTGATTTTGAACTTCTTCTACCACTTGATTTGAAAGACGTAATCTAGAATCGTACATTGTAAGGAGCAGCCCCTCAATATCCAGATTTGGGTTGTGTATTCTTTGTACACTTTTGATGGTATTGAGTAGTTTTCCAAGACCTTCAAGTGCAAAATATTCGCATTGAATAGGGATGATAATAGAATCTGCTGCAGTGAGGGCGTTTAGGGTTAGTAATCCAAGAGAAGGCGCGCAATCAATGAGTATATAATCATAATTGTTTCTGATGGGTTCAAGAGCAGTTTGAAGCATGTATTCTCGTTTTTCAACATGGACAAGTTCAATTTCTGAGGCTACCAAGTCAATGTGGGCAGGAATGACATCAACATAAGGTGCAGTAGTTTTTTGTATAGCTTCTTTTGCGGTACAATTATGTTCGAGCAATTGATAAGTTCCTTTTTCAACGCTTTCGACGTCTATGCCTAATCCAGAGCTTGCATTAGCTTGTGGATCGGCATCAATAAGCAAGACTTTTTTTTCCAGAACACCAAGGGAAGCTGCTAAATTTACTGTGGTGGTTGTTTTCCCAACACCACCTTTTTGATTTGCAATAGCTATGATTTTCCCCATAGAGACATGACCTTTTTATAAGTTCAAAAATACAATTATTTGTGTGGAATAAAAACCTATGATTATAAGGTTTTCAACAATTTTTAAAGTAAAAATTTAACTTCGTTTAAATCGCCTTAGTTCAAAAGTTTTTACACGATTATCAACAAAATATAAATAAAGATAATTTTTTCTAAATACAGTTGTTCTTCCTGGTACACGGTACATCCAAATATCAGAGTAAATGTCGTTGTATACAAGTCCAAGGCTATTTATAATTTCCTTTTTGTGCATTCCTTTAAGCTTGTTGTAGTTTTTCTTTTTGATATCAAAAGGTTCAAAATGATGTAAATGTTTTTTGTGCTTAGATTTTTCTAACGCTATTGTTTCATTGTTTTCCAAAACTTGTTGGATTGTTTTTCCAAGTATTATATCAGTTTTTCCCATTGCATTGTGGTTTGTTATGATTTCACGAGACAGATTGAGGTAGTTGTTTGACCCTTCACTTTCAATTTTATATTCAAAAATATTGGTGCCAAAACTGGGGGCTTCACTCAGGCTTATATTTCTTTTGATTATGGTTTTAAAAACCATGTCCTCAAAATAATTTTTAAGTTGTTTTATGATGTCATTGTTATGTTTAAGTCTTTGATCATACGTTGTAATCAAAAGGCCTTCTATTTCTAGATTATTATTAAAATTTGCTTTTATATCTTTTATCGTTTGGAGTAATTTATTTAGACCTTCCATTGCTAAATATTCATATTGTACAGGAATCAAAATACTATCTAAAGCAACAAATGAATTAATTGAAATATATCCCAAGGAGGGAGAGCAGTCTATTATGATGTAGTCGTAATTAGATTTTATGTCATCTATTGCATTTTTTAGTTTATATACATTTTTGCTACTGTTGTTAATTTCTAACTCTGCTAACTTTATTGTGCCGGGAATGATGTCTAGATTAGGGCTGTGTGTTTGAACGATTTGATGATGAATATCACATTCTTCATTGAAAATGTTTAATAAGTTTTTTGTTTTGTTATTTTCAAACCCTAAACCAAAGCTAGCATTGGCTTGTGGATCGGCATCAATCAAAAGAACTTTTTTTTCTAAAATTCCTAGGGCAGAGGCCAAGTTTATGGCTGTGGTTGTTTTTCCAACACCACCTTTTTGGTTTGCGATTGCAATGACTTTTGATTCAAGCATTTTCGATTTGGGATCAAAATTTACTTTAAAATTTTATTTGAAGTAATAGATTGTTTGGTATGTGTAAATATAATTAATTAATCAATATATCCAAAACGGTTATGGCAGCCTCACTAATTTTTGTTCCTGGTCCAAAAATGGCTACTGCTCCAGCTTCAAAAAGTGTATCATAATCTTGCTTTGGAATCACGCCACCTACAATCACCATAATGTCTTCGCGCTGCATCAATTTTAATTGTTCTATGACCTTGGGAACCAGTGTTTTATGTCCACCTGCAAGCGTAGAAATACCAAGAATATGTACATCATTTTCTACCGCTTGTTTTGCTGCTTCTTGCGCCGTTTGAAACAGAGGCCCAATATCCACATCAAACCCAAGATCGGCATAACCAGTAGCCACTACTTTTGCACCACGGTCATGGCCATCTTGCCCCATTTTTGCAATCATAATGCGCGGACGTCGCCCTTCACTCTCTGCAAATTGATTGGCCATGAGCTTGGCTTTTTCAAAAGAGGGATCGTTTTTCATTTCTTTTTTATACACACCAGATATCGATTTTATTTTTGCTTGATAGCGAGCAAAAACCACTTCTAGCGCTGAACTAATTTCACCTAGAGTTGCTCTTGCTTTTGCTGCTTCTATGGCTAAAGCTAATAAATTTCCCTTACCATTTTGTGCTGCGGCTGTAATATTTTTAAGACATCGGTCTACGTCTTCTTGATTTCGTTTTTCTTTAATCCTTTTTAGACGCTCTATTTGTTGCTTGCGTACAAGGTCGTTGTCAACTTCCAAAATATGAAGTGGATCTTCATTTTGTAAAACATATTTATTTACTCCAACAATAATATCTTCTCCAGAATCAATTTTTGCTTGTTTCTTTGCTGCTGATTCTTCTATTTTTAGTTTTGGAATACCTGCTTCTATTGCTTTGGTCATACCGCCTTGATTTTCAATATCTTGAATAATCTTCCAAGCGTTGGAAGCGATTTGGTGCGTTAATGTTTCAACGAAGTAACTTCCGGCCCAAGGGTCCACAGTTTTTGTTATTTGCGTTTCCTTTTGTAAATACAATTGTGTATTTCTAGCAATTCGAGCTGAAAAATCTGTTGGTAATGCAATTGCTTCGTCAAGCGCATTGGTGTGAAGACTTTGAGTGCCACCAAAAACCGCAGAAGTAGCTTCGATACATGTCCGAGCAACATTGTTGAACGGATCTTGCTCTGTTAGACTCCAACCACTCGTTTGACAATGCGTTCGTAACGCCATTGATTTTGGATTTTTTGGATTGAATTGTTTTACAATCTTTGCCCATAAAAGTCTTGCAGCACGCATTTTGGCAATTTCCATAAAGTGATCCATTCCAATACCCCAGAAAAATGAAAGCCGAGGTGCAAATGTATCTATGTCGAGTCCAATTTCAAGCCCTTTTTTTAGATACTCAAGTCCATTGGCAAGGGTGTAGGCCAATTCTGTCTCGGGACTTGCACCCGCTTCTTGCATATGATAACCAGAAATACTAATGCTGTTGAATTTTGGCATATTTTTACTGGTATATTCAAAAATTTCACCAATAATTTTCATCGATGGTGTGGGAGGATAGATGTAGGTGTTTCTTACCATAAATTCTTTTAGAATATCATTCTGAATTGTACCACTAAGTTGTTCCAAACGAACACCTTGCTCTTGTGCAGCAACAATATAGAATGCCATAATTGGCAAAACAGCGCCATTCATGGTCATGGAAACACTCATTCTATCCAATGGAATCTCATGAAATAGAATTTTCATGTCCTCAACAGAATCAATGGCTACACCAGCTTTTCCAACATCTCCAACAACACGTTCATGATCGCTGTCATATCCTCTGTGTGTTGGTAAATCAAAAGCAACAGAAAGTCCTTTTTGTCCTGCTGCTAAATTTTTTTTGTAAAAAGTATTGGAATCTTCCGCTGTAGAAAACCCAGCATATTGGCGAATAGTCCATGGTCTACGAACATACATTGTAGCGTAGGGGCCTCTTAAAAATGGTGGAGCTCCTGCTCCAAAATTTAAGTGTTCAACATCTGATAAACTCTCTTTTTTGTAGAAATTCTTTTCAACTTTTGTATTGGATTTATCGTTATTAATTGATGACAAAAGCTCGATATGTTGCATATTTTTTCTACTCATTGTCCAACCGCTTTTTTTCTAGGGACTCCGCTATTCTTTTTGCAAGAATGGGCTCCAATAAGGTTTTTCTTGGATTGTGTTTTAAGAAAGGATAAAGCTCTAGCTGAGGCTTCATTTTATCATCCTTGTTTTGTTGCACATGAATACCAACTAGTTCCTGTTCTTTTGCATCAAAAATTTGTTGTTCTTTTTGTGATTGTTCTTTAATTTTTCTTTGAATCACACCAGATTTTAAGAGTTCTAAAAACCCACCTTGTTTTTCAATACCTTTGAATAATTTTAATGCTTTTTCAGCCAATTCTTTTGTAAGGTATTCTATATAATATGCACCCTCGGTTGGGTTATTGACTTCACTAAATTTACTTTCATGTTTCAAAATCAGCAATTGATTTCTTGAAAGCCGTCTTCCAAATTCATTATCTTTGTGGTAAAGTGCATCATAGGGTAAATTTATAATCGTATCACTACCACCCAGTGCCGCACTCATAACTTCTGTGGTACTACGCAACATATTAATGTTATAGTCATAAATTGTTTTATTCCGTCTACTCGGCTCAGAAATGATATGACACTTGATATTTTTTCCATAATCTTCCATCAAGGTTTGCCATAACCATCGTAACGCTTGAAGTTTGGCAATTTCAAAAAAATAATTTCCACCAATTGCAGCTTTAAAGACAAAATTTAATGAATTAATTTTTTCATTATCAACAATATACTCATGCGCATGGGCTAGGGCATAGGCCAATTGTTGTACCATGCTCGCTCCTGCGTTTTGGTAATGTGCCATATCTATTGAAATTACAGACTGTACACCAGTCATTGCATTGCAATAGTCGATGGTATTTTTTTTGTCTGAGATTAAATTTTTGTACCAATTTCCGCTTTTTGCAAGATGGCCGATACAATCAGTAAGAATAAATAATTTTGAATTTTGATTTAAATTTAGCGCTTCAATTTGTGTGATAAAGTTGGGGTCTAAAAACAGTAAATCAAGATAAATTCTAATTGTTGAAATATCAATTCCATCAAGTAGTTTTTGAATGTCTAATGATGGTTTAGGCAAAATAAAGTAAATACTTTCTGCACCTTTCTTCAAGCACTCTTTGGCTAAGACATTGGCTGATGTTGTATTTTGAACATATATTTCTTCCCCAATTTCCCAAGCATCGCATTGACGTTTAATTGGATTTGTAGCGATATCAGAATCGTAATGATAAAAGGGTTTGACATCGATTCCTTCCAAAGATTTCCATACGAGATTTGAATTAAAATCTTCTCCATTCAATTCAAATTGAATGCGTTGTTTCCATGCCTTTGAAGATAGCCCATCAAATTCATCAAATTTCATTCTTTTGGCTTTAGTGTATCCGTTTCTATAATATAAATATCTTCGTTTTCTTTTTTCATATTATACTTCTCACGAGCATATTTTTCTACACCTTCTGGGGTTTGAAGTATTTTTATTTCCTTTTTATCAGAATTGATTTCACTTTCGTAAAATTCTTTTTTTACGTTTAAAGCATCAATTTCTTTATTCAATTCTCGATGTATCAACCATGAATTTGCATCAAAAAATAGCATCCATACGGTAAAAATAATGGTCACCAACAAAAAAATATTTTTGAATGGTTTAAATATATTTTTTAATCTGTTCATATAAGCATTGATTTTATTTTTTCGATGAGTTCTGAAAGATTTAGTGTTGTATTTTTATGATTTTCTAAAACATAATCAGCATGCACTTTCATGGGTTCAATAAACTGTTGGTGCATAGGCTTAAGCGTTTTTAAATAGCGTTCCAATACTTCATCTGGAGTTCTTCCACGTTCTGTAATATCTCTACTCACACGGCGTTCCATTCGCATATCGCTATGCGCATCAATAAACACTTTGAGGTCAAATAAACTGCGAAGTTTTGGGTAATTCATGATTAGAATTCCTTCGATAATCAATATTTTTTTTGGAGAAATTGAAATTGTTTTGTCTGTTCTGTTGTGTGTTTTAAAGGAATAGACAGGTTGCTCTATAGTTTCACCATTTTTTAGCGCAAATATATGTTGACAAAGCAATTTGAAATCAATGGCATCTGGATGATCAAAATTAAGTGCACAACGTTCTTCAAAACTTATATTCGAATTGTCTTTATAATAAGAATCCTGAGAAATGACCTGGATTTCAGACGATGGAAACTCCGAAACTATTTGCTTAACGATTGTAGTTTTTCCACTGCCGGTTCCTCCGTAGATGCCTATTGTTAGCATTTGTTTGTGTTTTCTTTTCCACAAAGTTAAGATTTATTTATTGTTTAACCATAATTTATAAGTTTGCACATTCTGTTAATAACTTAACACTCAATTTATGATTAAAACATCTATTTTTGTAAACTAAATTTTGAAAATATGTCACAAACGATTGAATCTTTAAAATGTTTGATTATTGGCTCTGGCCCTGCAGGATACACTGCTGCAATTTATGCTGCTCGTGCCAATATGAATCCAGTACTATATCAAGGAACTCAGCCAGGAGGTCAACTTACTACAACCAATGAAGTTGAAAATTTTCCAGGTTATCCTGATGGAGTAACTGGACCAGAAATGATGCTTGAACTTAAAGCTCAAGCAGAGAGATTTGGGTCAGATGTTCGTGATGGTTGGATTACAAAAGTCGATTTTTCAAGTAATATTCATAAAGTTTGGGTCAATGACACTAAAGAAATTCATTGCCAAACCGTCATTATTTCTACGGGTGCATCCGCAAAGTATTTGGGACTAGAATCTGAACAAAAATATTTAAAATTGGGCGGTGGAGTATCGGCATGTGCTGTATGTGATGGTTTCTTTTACAGAAATCAAGAAGTCGTTATTGTTGGTGCCGGAGATTCTGCTTGTGAAGAAGCACATTATCTTTCAAAATTGTGTTCAAAAGTAACAATGCTTGTACGTAGAGATGTATTTCGTGCTTCAAAAATTATGGCCAACAGAGTTAAAAATACAGAAAATATTGACATTTTGTTTAATACTGAAACTGTTGAAGTTCTTGGTGACGATCAAGTTGTTACAGGGGTTAAAGTTAAAAACAGTAAAACTGAAGTTGAGACAGAAATTCCGGCAACAGGTTTTTTTGTGGCTATTGGTCACAAACCTAATACTGATATTTTTAAAGACTTTTTAAATTTAGATGAAACAGGTTATATCCTTAATGAACCTGGAACTTCTCGAACCAATATTGAAGGTGTTTTTGTCAGTGGTGATGCAGCAGATCATGTGTACAGGCAAGCGATTACTGCTGCAGGTACAGGATGTATGGCTGCTTTGGATGCCGAGCGCTATCTTTCTGCTAAAGAAGGCTAATTTAAAGATATATCAAAGAAATTTTTTAGCGAAGTTCAGCGCCAATTTCATTTTCAAACTTCTGTTGAAGCTTGCTCATTATTTTATCTATTTGTTTATCAGTTAGCGTTTTAGTGTCATCTTTTAATGTAAAACTTACAGCATAACTTTTTTTGCCCTCTGGTAAATTTTCACCCTTATAGACATCAAACAAATTAATTTCTGTTAGCACTTTGCTGTCTGTTTGTTTTGCGAGCTCATATATTGCTTCAAACTTAACGTCTTCGTCTAACAACAATGCAAAATCACGTCTAACTTCAGGAAATTTAGAAATTGGTTTGAATTTTACTTTAGTTGTTTTGATGCAGTCGAAAATTAAATCCCAATTAAAATCTGCATAATATACCTCTTGATCAATGCTAAAATTTTTGCATATTTTTTTGTTGACAATTCCAAACTCCACAGCATTAGTTTTACCTATAGCAAGAGCCAAACCTTCGTCAAATACATCACTTTTTATTGGTTTTGTTTTGAGGTTATTAATGCCAATTTTCTCGAAAAGAGAAGACACTATGCCTTTTAGATAGAAGAAGTCAACATTTGATGATGAAGTGTTCCAGCTTTCCGATGTTTTTGGACCTGTCAAGAATAGTTCTAAGTGTTTAAATTCTTCGCGTTGTTCCCCAAATTGATGGTATGTTTTTCCAAACTCAAACAGTTTCAACTGTGTTTGTTGTCTGTTCAAATTAAAAGCCAAAGCGTCAAGCCCAGAAAACAACATTGTTCTTCTCATTGATGATAAATCACTACTCAAAGGGTTTAATATCTTTACATATTCATTTTCATTAAGTTGATGACTTAAAGAAATGTATTTTTCAGATGTTAAAGAATTGGTCATGATTTCATAAAACCCAAGACTTACCAAGTGATTTGCTATATGATTTTCTATTTTATGTTGTTCTTTTTTTGAAGTTGTGGAAACCGAAGCGTTTAATTTATTTGTAATATGAACGTTATTATAACCATATACACGTAGAATTTCTTCGATGACATCAATCTCTCTTTGAACATCATTTCTGTAAGCAGGAATGACAAGTCCAAGTCCAGTTTCTGTAACACTATTGACTTTTATTTCTAGCGAAGTAAGGATTTGTTTAATAGTTTCACGAGGTATTTCTTGCCCAATAATACTTTTGATATTTTCAAAATTGAGCAATATCTGTACATCTTCAGTTTTTTTAGTATATTCATCCCAAACATCACTCGAAATTTCGCCACCTGCAATTTCTGTAATCAGTATAGCAGCATGCTTTAGTGCGTATTCGGTGATATTTGGATCAACACCACGCTCAAATCTAAATGAAGCATCAGTGCTTAATCCATGTCTTTTTGCAGTTTTTCGAATACTTATAGGATCGAAGTATGCAGACTCCAAGAAAATATTGGTGGTTTGTTCACTAATACCGGAGTCCAATCCACCAAAAACACCAGCAATACACATTGGTTTTTTAGCATCACAAATCATGAGATCTTCTTCGTTGAGAGTGCGTTCTACACCGTCAAGTGTTATAAATTTTTCATTTTTTTGCGCTGTCCGAACGATAAGTTTTTTACCAGTAATCTTATCGGCATCAAAAGCATGAAGTGGTTGTCCTAGTCCGTGCAAAACAAAATTTGTGATGTCTACTATATTGTTTATTGGGGTCAATCCAATTGCTTTTAATTTATTTTGTAGCCAAGTAGGGGAGTCTTGAACTTTGACACCAGAAATAGTAACACCACAATAGCGTGGAGCTTTTAATTTATCTTTGACTTCAATATCTATTTTGAGCGTTCTACTATTGACATGAAATCCAGAAACAGAGGGACTCATTAACTCAGAATTGATACCATTTTGAATTAATCCTGCACGTAAATCTCTTGCAGTACCAAAATGACTCATGGCATCTGCACGATTAGGGGTTAGTCCAATTTCAAAGATAATATCATTTTCAACTTCATAATAATTGGCTAGTGGGGTGCCAATTTCAGCATTGTCATCTAAAACAAGTATACCATCATGACTAGCACCAAGTCCAAGTTCGTCTTCAGCACAAAGCATTCCATGACTTTCCTCTCCACGAATTTTACCTTTTTTTATTTTCCATGCCTCACCTTCATTGGTATATAATGTTGTTCCAATTGTAGCTACGGCAACTTTTTGGTTCTTTTCCACATTTGGAGCACCACAAACAATTTTTAAGGGTTCTCCAGTTCCAATGTCAACTTTAGTTAGTTTTAATCGGTCTGCATTGGGATGCTGTGTACACTCCAAAACATGCCCTACAACAATCCCTTCTAATCCTCCTTTAACAGATTGAAATACCTCTGTACCTTCAACCTCAAGACCTAAATCGGTAAGTAGTTCAGATGTTTTTTCGGAGTCCCAGTTGGTATTGACATATTGTTTGAGCCAGTTGTATGAAATTTTCATGCTATCAATTTAATGCATTGCAAAGATAATCCAAAGGAATAAGCTTTCAAATAAAAAGCCCTACCAAAAGGCCGGGCTTTTTTTATCCAAATTTGTTGTTGTTATTGTCCAGACAATTGTTTCATTTCTTTTTCGATCATATCATAAAACTGATCAATTTTTGGCATAACCACCACACGAGTACGTCTGTTTTTTGCTCGATTTTCTGCAGTTTCATTATCAACTAACGGCACATAACTGCTTCGTCCTGCGGCAATAAGTTGAGATGGATTAACCCCCAATTTTTGTAATTCACGAATTATAGAGGTCGATCTTTTTACACTCAAATCCCAGTTATCTAAAAGCACACCATTACTAAAACTTCTACTGTCTGTATGACCTTCAATCATGGCTTCAAAATCTGGCTTATCGGAGATGACTTTAGCTACTTTTTCAAGAACTGTTTTTGCTTTTTCAGTTACAACATAGCTTCCGCTCTTAAATAAAAGTTTGTCCGAAATGGAGATAAAAACTACACCTTTTTCAACATTAATTTCGATGTCTGGATCATCAATACCAACAGATTTTTTAAGACTAGAAACGATGGCAAGAGTTACACTATCTTTTTTGGTTAATGCATCCTGAAGACGGTTGATTTTTAAATCACGTTCTTGCAAGCTTTCTAGCGTTTTTTCAAGATTTTCAGCACCTTTTTTGGTCAATACTGTCATTTCTTTTGTACTGCTGAAAAGAGCATCATTGGTCTTTCTTAAATCTATTAACTGCTCTTTCATGGCTGCTAAACTTGCATCAGCTGCGGCTTTGTCCGATAGACAAACATTAAGTTTCATTGCAGTAGAATTTAATAAATCTTTTGTTTCTTTCAATTCTTCTTGTGCTGCAACCAACTCTTTGTTTGGTCCACATGAAGTTAAAATTAAGGCGAAAATAATTCCTAGTGTAAATAGCTTATTCATGTTAAAAAAAATTAATTTATTAGAAGATTCGTCAAATTTAAAAAAAAATCTATTCCTTGTACCAATAAACGAGGTTATTTAATGATTATTTAATTTAGAGAATTTTGAAATTTTCAAAACAAAATAATTCCAAACAATAGAATTGACACTTGAATAGGTCTTTTTTTGAGTGTTAATTCTCCTAAAATTAAGTAATCCTGGCAGTTTAGTATAAAAACTTCTGTGCGCTTTAATAATAGCCCAAACATGCTTTGGTTTTCCTTGTATCAAAAAGTGTATGCCTGCAATTCCATCTAAAATCAATCGTAAAACAATGAGAAATAAGATTGCGCCTTTTGCATTTTTTGTAAGGGTGTATAAGCTGTTTCTAAAATTAAAATATGTTTTTTTTGGATTTGAAGCATTTAGAGTTGCACCACCAACATGCAAAACGGTTGAATTTCCAACATATTTGATGTCGAATCCTCTATTATACGCCCGCCAACATAGGTCTATTTCTTCCATATGAGCAAAAAAATCAGCATCAAAACCTCCTAACAAATTGAAGACTTTTGAACGGACAAAAAAGCAAGCTCCAGAAGCCCAAAATATATCTTTTGTATCGTCATATTGTCCGTTATCGTCTTCAATCGAATTAAATATTCTTCCTCTACAATACGGGTAACCCAGTCTGTCAATAAATCCCCCGCCAGCGCCTGCATATTCAAATTTATTGGTGTCTTTTTGATCTAAAATTTTTGGTTGAATAATGACGGTATTTGTTTGTTTTTCAAAACACTCAATTATAGGGTTTAGCCAGTTTTTAGTAACAGCAACATCGGAATTAAGAAAACAAAAAACATCAGTTTTAATTTCTTTTACAGCTCTGTTATAGGCTCCCGTGTAACCATAATTTTCAGTAAATTCAATGGTTTTTACTTTTGGATGGTTATTTTTAATGTAATCAATGGAGTTATCGCTAGAAGCATTATCTACAACATAAATATCATGTCCAGCGCTGTATTTAATTACGGATGGTAGAAATGCTTCAAGAAGTGATTTTCCATTCCAATTCAATATAACAATGGAAATATTCATTTTTTGTTGTTTTGTGGTAAATAATCAGGTAAAGATTCCAAAAACTGGTATGATTTTTTTGATTTATCCATGGTGCAATAATAGTGATGTATTCCATTTGTAATCATCATGTAAGTGGTGTCTAAAGTTAAGTTATATTGCGCAATTTGATCAAAAACCTCTTGATTAATTGCGATGTTTGGAGCTTTACATTCAACAATACAAAAGACGCTACCGTTGTTGTTATATAATACAATATCATAACGCTTCTTTTGATGATGGACATAAAGTTCTTTTTCTACATTAATCAATGAAATTGGATATTTTTTTTCTTTAATTAAATAGTGCAAACAATGCTGACGCACCCATTCTTCGGGTTGAAGCACCACAAATTTTTTACGAATTTCATCAAAGATTTGCGTTTTATTTTCGCTATTTTTGATTCGGAATTTGTATGATGGAAAGTTTAACTTTTGCACATTACAAATTTGCTAAATTTTTTCTGAATGCAGACAGTGCAATCTATTTTAAATGAAATTAAATCTGGAAAAACTTACCCGATTTATTTTTTAATGGGAGAGGAGTCATTTTTTATTGATCAGATTTCATCATATATAGAAACTTCTGTACTTGAAGACGCTGAGCGAGGTTTCGATCAAACTGTAATTTACGGAAAAGATACATCAATAGATGCTATTGTTTCTAGCGCAAAACGTTTTCCAATGATGGCAAGTCAACAGCTTATAATTGTTAAGGAAGCACAAAATTTAAGCAGAACGATTGACCAATTATTACCATACGCTCAAAATCCCCAACTCACAACCATATTGGTTTTTTGTTATAAATACAAAACCATTGACAAAAGAAAAGCATTGTATAAAGCATTATCAAAAGCACATGTTGTTTTTGAAAGTAAAAAAGTTTATGACAGTCAAATACCTGCTTTTATTAGTAGTGAGCTTCAGAAAAATAAGTTTCAAATTACTCCAAAAGCAAACTATTTGTTGAGCGATTATTTAGGCAATGATTTGTCCAAAATTTCAAATGAGCTCACTAAATTACAACTTGTTTTGGGTAATGAAAATACGATTACACCAGAGCTCATTCAAGAAAATATTGGAATTTCAAAAGATTATAATAATTTTGAATTACAAAATGCTATTGCACAGCTCAATCACAAAAAAGCCTATCAAATTGTGCATTATTTTTCTGAAAATCCAAACCAACATCCCATGTTGGTTACGGTAGCAACCTTATATAATTTTTTCACAAAATTGATGACCTTTCATACCGTTTCTGATAGAAATCCTAAGACCCTTTCCAGGGCGATTGGTGTAAATCCTTATTTCTTAGAGGACTATGTTGTTGGCGCCAAAAATTTCCCCATGAGACGGATTAGCGGAGTTTTTCAAATATTGAGAACTATAGACACAAAAAGCAAGGGTGTGGATGCCAATTTGAAACCAAAGGATTTGTACAACGAACTTGTTTTTAGGATTTTAAATTAATTCTTATTTGCAATTTCTTTTTGCAAAAAGTGCAGCACCAATAATTCCAGCATTATTTTTGAGTTTAGCTGCTTTAAACGGGGTTTCAATATCAATATATTGAGCAAATTGATTTATTTTTTTACTGACCCCACCACCAAGAATGATTAAATCTGGATTGAAACTTTTTTCAATATGATTTAGGAAAAAATTTAAACGTTTACCCCATTTTTTAAACTCCCAATCATTATGTTTTCGAGCAGCATCAGAAGCAAATGACTCCATGATATCCCCTTTTTTTCCATACAAACGACCCAATTCAAAATTCGAAAGAAGTTCTCCATTGAAAAACACGCCAGAACCTATTCCAGTTCCAATAGTAATAGTCATGACAAGTCCTTTTTCATTTTTTCCTACTCCAAATTCCATTACTCCCATAGCGGCAGCATCGGCATCATTCACCACAAAAAAATCTCCATCAACTTTGGATCTAAACAGTTGGTCAACTTGTGTACCTTTCCAAGACTTATCTAAATTGCCATAATGCATGGCTTTTCCATTTTTTATAATTGTTGGAAACGAAACACCTACAGTACTATTCCATTGGTGCCGATCACAGAGCGTTTTTATAACTACAGAAATAGCTTCTGGTGTCGCTGGTTTTGGTGTAGGAATACGCAATCTTTCACTAATAATTTCACCTTTATTGGTATCTACAATAGCACTTTTTATTCCTGATCCTCCAATGTCTATTCCAAGTATTTCCATAATTAATGTTTTAAATCTTCAATATGAAGGTTGTACTCATATTGCAAATCTTCATGAAGTTTTTTCGTTTTTTTTTGTGCAGATTCAATCTGTTTATTATAAATATTTGTTAGTGTTTTGTTTTTAAATATCGATGGTGTAATATCCTGCATTTTTAAACAAAAGTACAATAGTAATTCCACTTCTGTTTCAGGTTGATTGGAATAGCGAGCAAATCTCCGAATACGTCGCAAAATTTTTCGTATGCTTTTTTTTACATAAAAATAGCTATTGGTATTGATGTCTAAAAAAAGTGTATCTAATTGAATTTTAATACTTTGAATATAACTTGATTCATCTTCTGATTCGAAAAGCAGATAGGTAAGCAGTTCTTTGTTTTCAAGTTTGAAACGTGCTAATCGTAAGCAAAGGTGCTTGAGTTTTTCCTTATCTAAATATTCTAACTCTTTGCGGAGTTCAACGACGCTTGCTGCTTTCATGTGGTTGTAATATTACAATTTTTCAAAAATTATTACAATAGTTCCTCTACTTTATTTCATTTTTCGGATGAAATAAAATTTAGTTAAATCTAGACCTACAAACAAACAGATATGTATTTTTGCTCGAGCATATGGATTCATTAACACAAATTGTTTTGGGTGCTGCTTGTGGAGAGGCAGTTTTAGGAAAAAAAATTGGAAATAAGGCATTGCTCTTTGGTGCAATTGGTGGCACCTTACCTGATTTAGA
>Ga0181563_10000750_pt1 | contig 31446 bp, 32 predicted proteins | sample 011ome_25_FD_133759 | JGI IMG/M metagenome (GOLD analysis project Ga0181563, IMG submission 133759) | Coastal salt marsh microbial communities from the Groves Creek Marsh, Skidaway Island, Georgia - 011512CT metaG (megahit assembly) | ecosystem: Environmental > Aquatic > Marine > Intertidal...
CACCCACATCGACATAGAGAAAGGTTTTGTCCAGCCCTACAGAATCGAATACATTGGTGTTAGAAATAATCTTAGCCTCTTTTTTACCGTCAATGATATCTATTTTAATTCCAGACTTACTCCAAACCTGTTTAACAACTTTTTTTCCATTTTCTGCCTCTCTCAATGCAGAAGTTGCAAAGGCTAGATAATCTTTGACCCCGTGAACTTTCATCAGCATTTTAAAAGCCTTCATTGATTTGATTATACGCTTTTGATTTTTTTTGGAGATGGAGCCGCTGGTGAAGGAATCTTCCCCAAGTCGAATAGGAACCCTAACCAAAGCATTTTTCAATATAATTCGCTCCTTTTCGTGATCCACGACATTCGATACCAACATTCTGATGGCATTAGAACCAATATCGATTGCTGCGTACTTTCTTATCTTCATTCACCTCTTTTTTTAGAGTAATAGTCGTGTATCTTCCACTGCGATCGGATTTCCTCCTCACCGTTTTCCACAAATACATTTTGCTCTTGTCCATTGATTTTACGAGCCTTGACATTGTCGTTCCAAGCAATTTCAAAAACATCTTGAATGTCCTGTTTTAAAATACTGTCGTATATAGGAACTGCAACCTCTACTCTATTTTCAATATTTCTTGTCATAAAATCTGCAGAAGAAAGGTAAACCTTTGAATCTCCTGCATTTTCAAACATATAAACTCTTGGATGCTCTAGATACTTATCTACAATACTGATGACTTCAATATTTTCACTCATTCCTTTTACTCCAGGAATCAGACAGCATATCCCTCGTACAATCATTTGTATAGGAACACCCTGACAACTTGCGTCATAGAGTTTTTCAATCATTTTAAAATTGGTAATTGCATTGAGCTTTAATCGAATCCCACTTGGTAGGCCAGCCTTGTGATTTTCAATTTCTTGATTGATCATGCGCACTACAGTATTGTGAGTGTAATGCGGAGAGACTATCAGATGCTTGTACTTTTTAAGTTTGTAATGAACTTGTAAAAAGTTAAAAACTTTATTTACCTCTTTAAGAATCTTTTGATTAGAGGTTAGCAAAGTGTAATCGGTATAAATTTTTGCAGTGTCCTCATTAAAATTACCCGTACTGATAAAACCGTAACGCTTTTTCTTACCATTTACATTTTTTTCAATCACTCCTATCTTAGAATGCACTTTTAAACCCGGTATTCCGAAAATTAAATGGACGCCAGCAGCTTCCATTTGTTCAGCATAGGTAATGTTGTTTGTTTCATCAAAACGAGCTTGCAGTTCAATTTGAACCAAAACCTTTTTACCATTTTTCACTGCATTAATCAGTGCGCTTGCTACGTTTGATAATTTAGAAAGACGATAAATTGTGATTTTAATAGTTGTGACTTCTGGATCCAATGCCGCCTCTCTAAGAAACTTGATCAGATATGAAAAACTGTGGTAGGGAGTGTACAATAAAAAATCCCGTTTGTCTACAGCTTTAATAATACTTTTCTCAAGAGACAAACCAGGGATAGGTACCGGATCGACCTTGCTGTATTGCAAATTGGAGTTTTTAAACTGAGGGAAATTCATATAATCCCTGCGATGATGGTAGCGGCCTCCAGGAATCAAACTATCATTGCTATCCATACCTAAAATTTGCTTGACAACTTCTAGGGTATCTTCGGCAATTTCTTTGTCAAACACAATACGAACCGGTTCAGCTAAAATTCGCTCTCTTACACTTTCCACAATTTTATTGATATAACTCTTGGAAACATCCCCTTCCATATCCAATTCTGCATCACGAGTTACCTTAATCATATGTGCAGAAATTGAAGTAAAATCAAAGAAATTAAAAATTAAATCAAAATGATAGCGAATCAAGTCGTCCAAAAATATCACATATTGCTTTTCACCCAATTGGGGTAAAACAATAAAGCGATCCAAATCTTTTGGGATTTCAATCAGTGCAAACTTGGTTTTTGAAGTTTCACCATTTTCGAACGATAATTTAACCGCTAAAAAGGCTTGATTGTCAGAAAAATCCTGGCTTTCTTTATCGGAAATCATGATAGTCATAAGGGCAGGACTCACTTTTTGTATAAAATATTCTTTTAAAAAAGCTTTGTGCTCCTCTAATACCTGATTTTCATTGACAAGATAGATCTGCTCTTTTTCTAATTCCTTTTCAATTCCACTGAGGATTTGAACACTTTCTTTTTGCTGTTCGATTACTTTTTGAGTAATCATTTTCAACAATTCAGTAGCATTTTCACCTCCAAAAATCTTTTTCCCTGTTTTTTCAGATTGTGCAATTCGCTGAACAGTAGCATAACGAACCTGAAAAAATTCATCCAAGTTATTCGAAAAAATCCCGATAAAACGCAATCGATCTAACAATGGTACATTTTGATGCGCTGCCTCTTGGAGAACTCGGGCATTAAAATCTAACCAACTCATTTCTCTATTTATAAATCGCGGCTGCTTTGCTTTACTCATTTCAAAATATCTTTAGGAAGTCCGATTCGTGCCTGACCCTTATCAATAAGATTCCACTGGTTTTGTTCAAACTGAATTTGAGCCCAAGCGGCAGTAGGTAGGTGATCCAAGTTGGTTGTCGACAAAGTACTTACTGCATAGGTAAATGCAGGGTTGTGTCCAACACAAATAACTTTGGAATAGTGATCGGGTAAAGATTTTATGAAATTAATTAATTGTGAAACTTCAAAAGTATAAAGCTGTTCTCTCAAATTGAGAAACTCAAAAGGCATTTGGACTTCGTGCATCATAATACAAGCTGTATGCATCGCCCTATTAGCTGGACTTGAAAACACTACTTCAAAGCTTTTAAAAAGCTCAGAAGAGGCTGTTGCCATTCTTTTTATTCTATTGACTCCTCCTTCAGTAAGCATTCTATTTCGATCCTCGACTAAAGATTCCCAAGATGATTTTGCATGTCGTAAAAGGAGTAATTCTTTCATTCTTAGGGTGCTAAACGTTCAATACTCCAAAAGCTACCCTGCCATTGGCAGCGGATACGGTCGTGTAAACGATTAGGCCGTCCCTGCCAAAATTCAATACATTTTGGTATTATAACATAACCTCCCCAGTGTGATGGACGATCGACAGCTTTATCTTGATATTCTATCTCTAAAGCCTCTAATTTGGCTTCTAAAATAGAGCGGTCTGTAATGACCTTGCTCTGCTCTGAAACTATAGCACCCAACTGACTTCCTTTTGGACGACTTTTAAAATAATCATCCGAGGTTGAGGCTTCCAACCGTTCAGCCACACCCTTGACAATGACTTGACGTTCCAAGGCAGGCCAGAAAAAGCTGAGTCCTACTTTGGCGTGATGAGCTATGGAAAGACCTTTTTCACTTTGGTAGTTGGTGTAAAACACAAAACCTTGTTCCGTCAACGCCTTGAGTAAAACGACTCGCGCCTTGGGAAAGTCATCCAAACCAAGAGTGGCAAGCATCATCGCATTTGCTTCCTCAATTTCTGTATGGTGGTCTGCTTCATCAAACCAAGTCCTAAAAAACTGCAAGGGATCATTGGTAATGTCCTCTGCTGTCAACTCATTCTTGGTATAACTTTTTCGGAGATGTCCTAGGTCTTTTTCTTTCATTGGAAGTGCAATTTACAACCCATTTAACTTATATGGAATAGCTTTTTAAATCTTCAGATAAAATTACGTTTTCAAAAATTGGAGAAGCTTCCTCAATAAATTCATTTTTATCGCTGTAGCGATTCGAATAATGCCCTAAAATTAATTGTTTTACTCCCGCTTTATTCGCTATTATCGCTGCTTCTTTTGCAGTACTGTGCTTTGTCTTTGCTGCTAATTCTTTATGCTGTTCTAAAAAGGTTGACTCATGATACAACACATCGACTCCCTTAATTCGCTGAACCAGCGCTTCATTATAGGCCGTATCACTACAAAAGGCATATCTTTTGGGCACTTCAGGAGGAAGTGTTAATTGACTATTTGTAAATGTCTTCCCATCCTCCAAACTTATGTCCTTACCTTCTTGTAATTGGGCAAAATGAAAGGGCTTTAACTCCAAGCCATTAATTGCTTCCGAATCGATTTTTCTCGTACTGGACTTGGTAATAAAAAGAAATCCATTTGTATATACTCTATGGTCAAGGGGTAGTGTACTTACACTAATATTTTCGTCTTCGTAAAGGGATACAGCTTCTTTAGCCTCAAGCTCAATAAAGCGGAGCTCGTAATCAGTCCATGACTTTGCCAGTTTCAGTTGGAGGGTAATGATCTCTTTAATCCCTTTTGGTCCGTAGACTGTTAGGGGAGCAGTTCTTCCTAAAAGACGGAATGTACTAATCAATCCTATGAGTCCATAGAAGTGATCTCCGTGTAAATGGGAAATAAAAATATGTTGCACTCGTGAAAACTTAATCTTTGATTTTCTCAATTGCATTTGGGTACCTTCTCCACAGTCAATTAAAAATAAATTACCTTTTACCTCTAGGAGTTGGGAAGTGGTGTGCTTATTTTCTCTTGGTGTAGCTGAATGACATCCTAAAATAGTGAGTTTCATCATCTTTAAAAGCCTAAATCACGTTGCATTCTTTCAAAAGAAATAAAATCTTGTGCTTCTTCTCGAGTGGGAACTACATTCCAATTCATAGCCAAACTATCTAGGTCTGATTTTGAAACCAACACTACCAAGGTCCTGCCCTTGGACTTAATCATAGCTTTTATATTCTCCAAATCAGCTAAGTCTAAAAGGCTGTTCGTGCAATCAATTATCAAATCAAACGCTTGGTCTCCACTGAGATACTCCATACAAGCATTTTTCTCTTGATCGAGTTGTTCTGCTGTCACATTTCCGATCTCATTATCGTCTACGTGAATCATGCTATTGGAATATTGAGTTTGGAAGCTAGCAAATAAATTATAGCCATACGAATAGCAACTCCATTTTCCACTTGGTCTAAGATGATGGCGTGGTCTGAATCGGCAACTTCACTACTAATCTCAACCCCCCTATTGATAGGTCCTGGATGTAAGATTACTATCTCTTTACGCAGCGGTTTAATACGTTCACTCGTCAATCCAAAGTTTTGGCTATATTCTCTGGTTGAAGGAAAATAATTCAAATCCATTCTTTCGTTTTGAACCCTTAACATATTGACAGCATCACACCATTTCAATGTTTGAGAAAAGTCTGTAGAAACCTTAATTCCTAAAGACTCTATATGTTTCGGAAGCAAGGATTTTGGTGCACATACCTGCACTTCAGCATTCAGCATTTTAAGCGTATAAATATTTGATAAAGCTACCCTTGAGTGCAAAATATCCCCTACTATAGCGATTCTCTTGCCTGAAAGGTCGCCAAACTTCTCTTGCAGAGAAAAAGCATCTAATAGAGCTTGTGAGGGATGCTCATGAGTTCCATCCCCAGCATTGATGATACAAGAATCGACACGTTTAGATAAAAAGTGTGCAGCTCCTGGGTGAGGGTGACGTATAACGACCATATCCACCTTCATCGCTAGGATATTGTTTACTGTGTCTACTAGGGTTTCTCCTTTTTTGACAGAAGATTGATTGGCTGAAAAATTGAGTACATCAGCACTCAGTCTTTTTTCTGCCAGTTCAAAAGACAGTTTGGTACGGGTACTGTTTTCGAAGAATAAATTAGCAATAGTGATGTCCCTTAAGCTGGGTACTTTTTTGATCGGTCTATTGATTACCTCTTTAAAATGCTTGGCTGTTTCAAAAATCAAATATAAGTCTTCCTCCTGAAGGTATTTTATTCCCAAAAGATGTGAAACACTTAATGCTTTCATTCGAGGTGTTTTTCTAGGTAAACGGTATTTTCTGTTTCTTTTTCAGACCATACAACTTTTACTTTATCCCCTTGTAGCGCGTCAATTTGAGCTCCGAGATAATCCGGTTGTATAGGCAAATGTCTGCTGAATCGCCTATCTACTAGAACCAATAGCTCAATTGATTTTGGTCTGCCATAAGTATCAATTGCGGTTAATGCTGATCGTATACTCCTTCCGGTAAACAATACGTCATCTATCAAGACCACATCTTTTCCCTCTACAGATTGATTCATCACTGTAGCGTTAGCGTTTAATGGGCGCTCACTACGTCTAAAATCATCTCGGAAAAAGGTAGTGTCTAATTTACCTATTTTAGGCTGGTCTATACCTGACTTGATTAACAATTCAACTAAGCGATCGAGTAATAAAGTTCCTCTGGGTTGCAATCCTACGAGTACAGCATTTGAAAAATCACCGTGTCGTTCTATCAGTTGATAACAAAGCCGGTTTAGAATGATGTTAATCTTTTTATCGCTAAGTAGCACTTTTGGCTTCATCTTCTGAATAATGGTACAAAAATAGGTGTTTCTGCACGATAAAAAAAACCCTCCAAAAGGAGGGTTTTAATTCAATAAGCCGGAAAAAGAATATAATTATTCGTTATCCATTTGCTCTTTTAAATTCGCTAAGGCGTCTAAATCTCCAAGAGTTGCTTTGTCTGCATTAGAAGCAGCTACTTTTTTAGTAGCACGCTTTACATTTTTCATCTCTTGTTCTCTAAAGGTTACAGTATGAGAAGCAACAACTCTTTTGAATTCTTTTGAAAATTCAATGATTTTAAATTCTGCTTCTTCCCCCTTCTTGAGTTTATTCCCGTCTTCTTTTTCAAGATGACGTGATGGAACAAATGCAACTATATCATCATTAAAGTGAATGGTAGCACCTTTATCAACGATTTCAGTGATTGCAACTGTATGTGTTGAATCGACTGCAAACTCCTTTTCGTATTTATCCCAAGGATTATCCATGGTTTGTTTGTGACCTAAACTCAGTTTACGACCTTCCACATCCAATTCAAGAACAATTACATCGATTTTATCTCCTAGGGTTAAAACCTCAGAAGGATGTTTTACTTTCTTAGTCCAAGATAGGTCAGAAATATAAACCAAACCATCAATACCTTCTTCCAGTTCTATAAAGACTCCAAAGTTGGTAAAATTTCTTACCAGTCCAAAATGCTTAGACCCGATTGGGTATTTTGATGTAATATCTGTCCATGGGTCTGGTGTAATCTGCTTGATCCCGAGTGACATTTTTCTAGACTCACGATCCAAGGTTAAAATTATAGCTTCAACCTCATCACCTACATTGACAAAATCTTGAGCAGATCTTAAGTGTGTTGACCAAGACATTTCAGATACGTGTATCAATCCTTCAACACCCTCTTCAATTTCAACAAAAGCACCGTAATCAGCGATTACAACAACTTTTCCTTTAACCTTGTCTCCTTCTTTAAGAGTCTCTGATAGTTGATCCCATGGGTGAGCACTCAATTGCTTGAGACCCAGTTGAATTCTTGATTTATTGTCGTCAAAGTCGAGTATTACAACATTTAACTTCTGATCCAATTCTAGAATTTCACTTGGGTGATTGATACGGCTCCAAGAGAGGTCGGTAATGTGGATTAATCCATCTACCCCTCCAAGGTCAATAAATACGCCGTAAGAAGTGATGTTTTTAACAGTTCCTTCGAGTACTTGTCCTTTTTCAAGCTGACCAATAATTTCTTTTTTCTGTTCTTCAATATCAGCTTCAATCAATGCTTTGTGAGAAACTACAACGTTTTTAAATTCGTGGTTGATTTTAACCACTTTGAATTCCATTGTTTTGTTAACGTATTGATCGTAATCACGAATTGGTTTAACATCAATTTGAGAACCTGGTAAGAAGGCTTCGATACCGAAAACATCGACTATCATTCCTCCTTTAGTTCTACATTTTACAAATCCACTTACGATTTCTCCGTTGTCGTGGGCATTATTTACTCGTTCCCAAGCTTTAATGACACGTGCTTTTCTGTGAGATAAAACCAGTTGGCCGGTTCTGTCCTCTCGCATGTCAACAATAACCTCAACCTTATCCCCTACTTTTAAATCAGGGTTGTAACGGAATTCGTTAAGTGAGATTACCCCTTCTGACTTGGCGTTAATGTCAATGATCGCCTCGCGGTCAGTCATGTAAACAACCTCTCCTTCGATGACGTCATCATCTGCGGTATCTACAAAGTTATCTTTTACTAATTTTTCAAATTCATCCAATTGCTTGTCTTCAATAACATCAATTCCTTCTTGATAATTGTGCCAGTTAAAGTTGGATAAAAATTCAGCTTGTGCTGCTGCTGTATCTTGAGCAGAAGGCTTGTTGTCGTCTTTTACTGCAACATCTTCAGTTGTATCTGCTACTTGAACTTCAGCTACAGCCTCGGTTGCTTCAACACTTACTTCTTCTTTTGGAGCTTCTACTTTTTCCTTTTTAGGAGATGCTTTTTTGGTAGCTGTCTTTTTCGCAGCTTCTTTTTTAGGAGCAGCTTTTGTAGCTTTAGCAGTAGTCTCTTTTTTTGCAGTAGTCTTTTTGGGAGCAGCTTTTTTTGCAGTTGCTTTTTTTGCTGCGGGTTTCTTGGTTTCAGCGCTTTCTTCAGCAGCTGATTTTTCGGTTGGTTTTTTGGCCATTTCCGAGGGTTTTGTATTCTGTAAAAGGGAAAACCTTAGTTGCGATTACAGAAGCTGTTATCGTGATTTATCTATTGCTTTTCGGTTTTTCCTACCAACAAAAAGCTTGCAAATATACCTCTAATGGCTTGATAAACAAATATTTTATCTGTTTTTTATCAATGCTCAATTGATCCGTTTTTGTACCTGTGCGTACAATAGTTCAAACACCTCATTTATAGTGAGGTCGCTTACGTCAATCTCAACAGCATCCTCAGCCTTTATCAAAGGAGCAAATGCCCTGTTAGTATCCTGATTATCACGATCTTTAACACTTGAAAGCACCTCGTCGTAGGATTCTTGAAGACCGGCTTGCAATTGTTCTTGGTGTCTTCGTTTAGCACGGACTTCTGGAGTTGCTGTCAAAAAAAACTTACATTCTGCTAGTGGAAAAACTACAGTTCCAATATCTCGGCCGTCCATGACGATGCCTTTATCGGCACCGAGTGCTTTCTGCTGTTTGCTTAAAAAAGATCGTACAGCTTCTTGAGCGGCAACCTTACTTACGTATTCATTAATTTTTGGATCACGAATGGCCTGACTTACATTAACTCCATTTAAAAAAGTCTGTTGTTTGCCCGCACTACCTTCAAAATGAATTTTGATCTGATCCAGTGACCGACACAATAATTCTAGATCTACACTTCCTTTGGGTTCCTGCTCTAGTGCAAAGAAAGTGACAGCTCGATACATCGCACCTGTATCCACATAGGTGTAATCTAAGGCTTTTGCAAGACGTTTTGCCTGAGTGCTTTTGCCTGTTGCAGCAAAACCGTCTATCGCAATGATCAGTTTATTCATAGCTTAAAAATAGCATTTAATTTCTAGGATGAGATTAAACGCTTGGCGTTGACTACCTTTTGGGTGGTTACAGCTATGGATATGACCTCATGCATTTCAGATACATAATAAAATTTCAACCCTTTGAGATATCTGGCATTGATCTCTTCAATGTCTTTTTTATTTTCCTTACACAAGATGATTTCTTTGATTTTAGAACGTTTAGCAGCAAGTATTTTTTCTTTAATTCCTCCCACAGGGAGCACTTTGCCTCTTAAGGTAATTTCACCTGTCATTGCTAAATTTTTCTTTACCCTTTTTTGTGTAAAGAGAGAAACTAAAGAAGTCAACATGGTTATTCCTGCACTAGGTCCATCTTTAGGGGTAGCTCCTTCAGGTACGTGTATATGAATATTATATTCGTCAAATTTAAATTCTGAAAGACCCATAAGATCAGCATTTGCCTTAATGTATTCCATGGCAATGGTTGCCGATTCTTTCATGATTTTACCCAAATTACCAGTTATACTTAAGCTTCCCTTTCCTTTGGAGATTGCCGACTCGATAAAAAGGATATCACCCCCAACGGATGTCCATGCCAAACCAGTGACCACACCAGCTACATGGTTGTTTTCATAGAGATCTCTATGAACCTTTACTGGACCAAGTATCTCGGTCAAATCCTCAATAGCTGGGGAACTGTTGTAATCCTCTTCCATCGCTAGAGATTTGGCTGCAAAACGCACTGCTTTTGCCACTTGTTTTTCTAAACCTCTGACCCCAGATTCTCGGGTATATCGCTCAACTATTTTTTCTAAAACAGCTTTCTTTAAATTTAATTGAGTTTTTTTCATCCCGTGCTCCTTTAACTGTTTTGGTAATAAAAACTTTTGGCCAATAGCAGTCTTCTCTTCTATGGTATAACCGCTAACGGAAATCATTTCCATGCGATCTCTCAATGCTCTATGTACAGGAGCTAAGCTATTAGCTGTTGCAATAAACATAACTTTTGATAGGTCATAGCCCATTTCAAGGAAATTATCATAAAAGCTAGTGTTTTGTTCAGGGTCTAAGACTTCCAATAAGGCCGCAGCAGGATCACCTTGAGCTCCAGTAGCCAACTTATCGATTTCATCTAATACAAATACAGGATTTGAAGTTCCCGCTTTTTTCAAACTTTGAATAATACGTCCTGGTAACGCACCGATATAAGTTTTACGATGCCCTCTAATCTCCGCTTCATCACGCATACCTCCTAAAGAGATACGAACATACTCACGCCCCAGGGCTTCGGCTATTGACTTTCCTAATGAAGTTTTCCCCACTCCTGGAGGACCGTGTAAGCACAAAATCGGGGATTTCATGTCGTTTCGCAACTTTAAAACAGCAAGGTATTCTATCACTCGCTTTTTTACCTCTTCCAATCCAAAATGATCGCGATCTAAAATTCTTTGGGCGCGTTTTAAATCAAAATTATCCTTGGAATAGGTTTCCCAAGGAAGGTCAAGTACCAAATCCAAATAATTGCGCTGAACAGAATACTCCGCTACTTGAGGATTCATGCGTTGCAATTTCATCAACTCTTTATCAAAATGCTGTGCAACCTCCTCAGTCCATTGCTTTTCTTTGGCTCGTGCACGCATTTCTTCAACCTCTTCTTCATATGAAACACCTCCCAACTCCTCTTGTATGGTCTTCATTTGTTGATGGAGATAGTATTCGCGCTGTTGAGTATCCATTTCAGAGCGGACACGAGATTGAATATCATTTTTTAAAGCCAACTTCTGATATTCTTCATTCATGTGCTTCAAACAAGTTAAAGCACGTTGATGCAAGCTTACTTCAGTTAATATTTTTTGCTTTTCATTGACCGAAACATTCATATTAGAAGCCACAAAATTGATCAAAAAAGAAGGTGTTTGTATGTTCTTAATTGCAAAAGCTGCTTCAGTCGGAATGTTTGGATTTTCTTGTATAATTTGCAAAGCCAAATCTTTGATCGAATCAATGGTAGCCAAGAATTCTTTATCATTTTTGAGGGGAAGCTCATCTTGAACAGGATCAATTTCAGCCTTGAGGTAAGGTTGCTCTTCGATTATTGATTTGATCTTAAAGCGCTTTTTCCCCTGAATAATAATGGTTGTATTCCCGTCTGGCATTTTTAAAACCCGTAAAATTTGCGCTACTGTTCCCATCTGATGGATGTCTTGTGCGCCTGGGTTTTCTACATCTTCATTACGTTGAGCCACTACCCCGATTATCTTATCGGCTTTATTTGCGTCTTTGATCAACTTAATCGATTTGTCACGCCCTGCCGTAATTGGGATTACTACTCCTGGAAAAAGTACTGTGTTTCTAAGAGGAAGTATAGGTACTGCATTGGGAAGGGCTTCATTTTCTAAAGCCTCTTCATCTTCTGTGGTCATTAAGGGAATTAAATCCGCATCAGATTCTATATCTTGCAGTGACAAGTTGTCAATTGTGTTGAAAAGGGATCGCGCCATATTGCTTTTTTAGGTCATCTTGTCATTTTTTAAACAATAAAAGCTGGCGTATAAAGCTCGAACAACTTTTAAAGCGTTTTAAAATAACTTCACTTTAATAGGGACAATAGTTATGCCACAAAAAAGTAAATTAAGTGTAACAATTTAAAAGTTTCAGCCTCATATAAATGAAGACGTCCTCAATTGAAATATAAAGAATTACATATTGATGCCTTAATTAAGGCTTGCAAAAAGAACGATCAAAACGCTCAAATGGAATTGTACCAACGTTATCATCAACCCCTTTATCAAGCGGCTTATAGTATCTTAAAAAATCGCGATGATGCTCAAGACGCCATGCAAGAAGGAATGATCAAAGCTTTTGAAAAGTTAGATCAATTTCAAGGCGAGGGAAATTTTGGAGGATGGCTTCGGAAAATTGTTGTCAGAAAAAGCATTGCCTACTACCACTACAATAAGCGTATGCTAGGCGATATTTATCTTGAAAATAGAGAGGAATTGAGTGTAGACCCAGAGGAAGACAACAGCAGTTTTCCTTTTTTTAAACCGGAACAATTGGATCATGCACTTGCACAATTAAACGAAAGATACAGTCTAATTTTAAAATTGTACTATCTGGAAGGATATACCCATGAAGAAATCAGTGAACTCCTTGATTGGAGTTATAACAATTGCAGGACCACACTTTCAAGGGCAAAAACACAACTAAAAAAAATACTCAATGAAGGAGCAAGAGCTTAAAAAACAGTTTCAGCTGTGGGAGCAAAAGCAACAAGCCCCTCCCCTTAAATCAGATCATGCTACTGAATTTTTATTGCGATTAAACAAGCAAAAACAAAAGACAGGCCGAAAAAGAATAATACAATGGGCTGCAATCGCCTTGGTTTGTATCGGTCTTGTTGGGGCCTTTCAATTTGCTCAGCAAGATGTGCCTAACGAAGTGGTACAATTTCAAAAGGCAGAGTTTTATTTAATGCAAATGATTGACGAGCAAATGAACGCCTTTGAAAACCTCAACTCTCCTGAAACTCAAGAGGCTTTAGAACGCAGTAAAAATCAACTCCAACTCATTCAAGCCGATTACTATCGATTGTATCAAGAGTGGGAGGCTCATCCTAGTCAACCTCAACTTATACAGGCTTTAATAGCAAACCTCAATATGCAAATCAACCTGCTTACAGAAATCAATACTACCCTCAAAACAATAAACGAAACAAATTATGAAAACCTTAAAATTTAAATTCCTCGGACTCCTTTTCCTCGGGACTAGCCTTTTATCCTTTGCTGCTCAAAGTAACAGCAAGGAAATTCACAGAGAAATTATAGTGAATCCAGATGTTTTAGTTGAAATCAAAAACCAATTTGGAGACCTCAATATTAGTAGTTGGGATGAGAACAAAGTGGTTATAGATGTTGTCATCACAGTCAAAGGCTCTAATCAAAAACGCGTGGATGAAAAACTCGATGAAATCGATGTAGTTTTTAATTTATCCTCTGATTTGGTCAGTGCTCGAACTCAGATTGATGAAGGTTGGGGTTATTTTTGGTTTAACAGTTCTAAACTTCGTTATGAAATTGATTATACAGTCAAGCTTCCGAGAAGCAGTGCCGTTGACTTAGAAAATGATTACGGTAGCATCCTTTTGAATGAATTGGACGGAAGCGCTAAAATCAATTGTGACTATGGCAAACTTTTAATCGGTGACCTTCATCACGAAAACAACTCCCTTTCCTTTGACTATACCACAAATTCAACTATTGATTTTATCAAAGGCGGTGAAATCCGGGCAGATTATTCTGGATTTGAAGTGATGGAAGCAGGAACCATTTCGCTTCAAGCAGATTATACCAACTCAAAATTCAATACGATTGAACGCCTTGAGTTTAAAAACGATTACGGTAAACTAAATATTGATCGTATTAACCATCTCAATGGAAGAGGTGATTTTTTGACTTTACAATTGGGCACGCTTTATAAAAAGTTGGATCTCAACCAAGAATTTGGTTCCATTCGTGTCGATCACATCAATCCTTCGGCTGAAATGATTATGGTCGATTCTGAATACACAGGCGTCACTCTAGGAATTGACTCTCAGTGGGATTTTACTTATAAAATCAATCTTGAATTTGCAAGTCTTAAAAGTTCTCTCCCTCTTCAACATTTAATCCAACGCGAAGAGAGTACAGAAAAAACCTATAAAGGCTATTCGAAAAATGAGAATAGTAGCAACAGCATCCTTATCAAATCCGAGTTCGGTACTGTTAAACTTAAAAATGCAAACTTTTAATCAACCCTTTAATACTTATCTTATGAAAACTACAACCCTTTTTAGTGCACTCCTTTTTGCCTCAACCATTCTTTTTGCACAAACTCAGACACGCAATATAGACGCATTTGACGGTGTAAATGTTGCTGGACATTACGATGTTACTTTAGTACAAGGATCGGAAGGATCCATTACGCTCAGTGGAGATTCCGAAGATTTGGATAGAATTGAGACCTATGTAAAAAAAGGAGAACTCATCATCAAACAAAAAAATCATCTTGGTTTGACAGTTGGAACTCTGGAAAAGTAAAAATTAGTATTCCAGTAGAAGATATTGATCAAGTTGTATTGAGCGGTTCGGGAAGCATTCGTGCGAACCACAAATTAAGCGCTGATGAATTTGATATCATCCTTTCGGGTTCAGGTGAAATCGTACTGAATATTGAAACTAAGAATCTAGGCGGAGTCCTCACAGGATCAGGAGATATTGAGCTCAGAGGAAAAACTACTGCAGCATCTTTCCGATTGACAGGTTCAGGCGACATTAAAGCCTCAACATTTGAGTCAGTTGAAGCGCAAGCTAATATTACAGGATCGGGAGATATTGAAATGCACAGTAGCAGTAAAGTCAGTGCGAATATAACTGGCTCTGGGGATATCGTCTGTTACGGAAATCCTCAAATACAACAGATTAAAACTACCGGTTCTGGAGATGTTAGGGTGGCCAACTAAGAACGCTTAAAAGGGATGCGCAATAGCATAATTCCTCCCAAAATAAAAAATACAATAAAGAATAATATGCTGTTGCGCATACTCCCTGAGATATGGTCAATCAGTCCAAAACAGACCATTCCGATGACAATACCGATTTTTTCAGTTACATCGTAAAAACTAAAAAATGAAGTTGTGTCTCGGGTCTCGGGCAAGAGCTTAGAATAGGTCGATCGAGAAAGGGATTGCATTCCTCCCATAACCATTCCTACAAAACCAGCAACTATATAAAATTGCATTGGGGTTCTAGTGTAATAAGCTACGACGCAAAGTACCGCCCAGATTCCATTAATCGCAATCAAAACAGGGATATTCCCGAAACGTTCTGAAGCTCTTGCAGTAAGTATGGCTCCAAAAATCGCTACAATTTGAATTAGCAATATACTGACAATCAGTCCAATTGTCTTTTCACTTGAACTTGCCCATGCAATTTCTTCCTCACCGTAATAGGCTGCAACCAATAAAACCGTCTGCAATGCCATGCTGTAAAGAAAAAATGCGGGTAAAAATCGTTTTAATCCAAGATGGTGATCCAACTGCTTCCAAACGAGTTTGAGTTCTTTAAACCCATTCCAAAAAATATCCTTTGTGACTTTAACTTCGTGATTTCCCTTGGGTAAATAGTAAAAAGAATACTGGCTAAACAAAGACCACCAAATACCCACAGAAACAAAAGAATACCTCATGGCCTTCATGGAGGCTTCTTCAGGAGCCCCTGAAATACCGAACCAATCGGGCTGCATTACCATAGCCAAATTGACCAACAATAAGAGTACGCTTCCGATATATCCCATAGAAAACCCTCGAGCACTAGCGCGATCTTGTTGCTCAGGATAAGCGATATCTGGTAGATAGGAGTTGTAGAAAACCAAACTAGCCCATATACCAATCATTGCTAGAAAATAAAAGAAGAGACCGATGTAGATCGTATCCAATTGAAAAAAATACAAGCCTATACAGGAAATGGAACCCATATAAACAAAGATTTTCATAAATCGCTTTTTGTTGCCAATATAATCTGCTATACCTGAAAGTAAGGGTGAAATAAAAGCCACAATAACAAAAGCAAAGGCTGTTACAAAACTTATTACGGCGGTATTTTTAATGTCGTAACCAAAAAAAGAGATGGTATTGACCTCAACAAATAAAGCCCCAAAGTAAATGGGAAAGATGGCCGAAGAAATCACCAATGCATACACCGAGTTTGCCCAATCGTAAAATGCCCAAGCGTTAATTAATTTTTTACTACCCTTTTCAAGAGGAACTTTAGGTGATAACATTCAATCAATTTAGTCCTTCAATGTAGCAAAATCAAAACGATAATTTGATTCATTTCCCATTGATTTCTTGTGCTCGTTCTTTAGCCAGGGGTATCCATTTGGTTAAATCATTGATTCTTAGTTTGTTGGAAGGATGAGTACTTAAAATTTCAGGTGGGGCTTTTCCGCCTGAAGCTGCTTTCATTCGTTCCCATAGTTTGGGAGCTTCTTCAGGATTAAAACCTGCAATTGCCATCAACTCCAAGCCTATTTGATCGGCTTCTTTTTCATGCTTTCTACTAAATGGTAAAACGGCTCCAACTGTACTTCCTAATCCGTAAGCAGTCAAAATTGCCTTGCGTTTTTTCTCTGGCTGATTTTCTGTGGATTTTATAGCAATAATATTTAAACCCTGTTGGGCTAAACTAATCGTCATCCTTTGACCCCCGCGATCCAAAAGAGCATGAGCCACTTCATGACCCATAATGGTAGCCAAGCCATCTTCATTTGCTGCTACGGGAAGTATGCCTGTATAAAATACGATCTTTCCTCCTGGCATACACCAAGCATTTCTTTGAGGAGCTTGAACCAAGTTATACTCCCAAACGTAATCCTTTAAATAGTCTGGAGCTCCTTTAAACTCATAGTACTTTTGTGCTGCCCTTGCTATTCGCTCACCGATCGAAACAATTTGCCTGCTTTCTTTGGTATTCTCAACTACTTTATGTTCATCTAAAAACTGTTCGTATTGACTTAAAGCCATGGGGAATAACTGCTTGTTTGAAAAAGCATTAAATGTTTTTTTACCTGTAAGCTGATTGACTTTACAACTGCTGAGGAATAAGATTAAGAGAAGAATGTTAAGATTTTTCATAAGAATGGGGTTGGTGGTAAAAATACAAAATCGTTCTATAAAAAATGTTAAATAATGCAGCTGCAAGTTTGAAATTTTAACTGCTGCAAAACTTTGGTTAGCTTTGAATAAAAATTTGGAAATGAAAATATACACCCCTTTGATCCTATTGCTACTCTTGATTGGCTGCAAGGGAAATTCGCAAGAGACAAAACAAAAAGAAAATAAAACTTATCCAGTCCAAAAAACAGATGCACAATGGAAGGCTGAGTTACCAGAAATGGCCTATTATGTTTTACGCAAGGCAGGAACTGAGCGCGCCTTTAGCGGTCCTCTCAACAATAACAAAGAAGCCGGAACCTATGTCTGTGCAGGCTGCCAAACTCCTCTGTATCAATCCAAGTACAAATACGATTCCAAAAGCGGATGGCCTTCTTTTGATCGAGGGATCGATTCCAATTTGGAGTATGATGTCGATTATAAAATTGGCTATCCACGTACCGAGCTGAAGTGCAGCAAATGTGGAGGTCACCTTGGTCATGCTTTTAACGATGGCCCAAGAGAAACAACGGGTATGCGACATTGTATTAATTCGGCAGCTTTAAACTTTATACCCGCAGATGAAAACCCCTAAGACATATCCCATAGAAAAAACAGAAGAGGAGTGGAAAGCAAGTCTGGATGCTGAATCTTATCGTATTTTAAGAGAAAAGGGAACCGAATACCCATTTACTGGTGAATACAACAATCATTTTGATGAAGGAACCTACGTGTGTAAAGGATGTGGAGCACCTTTGTACGATTCCTTCAGTAAATTTGACAGCAGTTGCGGTTGGCCTAGCTATGATGCTGCTTTAGGAGGTGCACTTGAATTTATTAAGGATACCACCCACGGTATGGTACGAACGGAGATTGTTTGTGCGAATTGTGGTGGACACCAAGGGCATGTATTTCAAGATGGACCAACACCAACTGGTGAACGCTACTGTGTAAATTCAGCCAGTGTACATTTTCAGCCCAAGGAAAAATAAAATATTAAAAAATTGCCCTCAGTTTTGTAACTTTGCACAGAATTTAAACAGCTTTTCATGACTGCATATGACATCATAGTTTTAGGAAGTGGACCAGGAGGATACGTCACTGCGATTCGTGCTTCACAATTGGGTTTTAAAACCGCCATCGTTGAAAAAGAAAGCCTTGGGGGCGTCTGCCTCAATTGGGGCTGTATCCCGACAAAAGCGCTTATAAAATCAGCACAAGTTTTTGAATACTTAAAGCATGCTGAAGATTACGGTCTTACAGTAAAAGAATACGATAAGGACTTTGATGCAGTGGTCAACAGAAGTAGAAATGTCGCTGCTGGCATGAGCAAAGGCGTTCAATTTTTGATGAAAAAGAACAAGATTGATGTAATCGAAGGGCACGGTAAAATACTCGCTGGTAAAAAGATCGCTGTAACTCAAGGAAAGAAAACCGAAGAGTATCAAGCTCAGCATATCATTATTGCTACTGGAGCTCGTTCCCGTGAACTCCCCAGCCTACCTCAAGATGGAAAAAAAGTTATTGGATACAGAAAAGCAATGACGCTTCCAAAGCAACCAAAAAAATTAATTGTAGTCGGCTCTGGTGCCATTGGTATCGAGTTTGCATATTTCTACAACGCCATGGGTACAGAAGTAACCGTAGTGGAGTATTTAGACCGTATTGTCCCCGTAGAAGATGAAGAAATTTCAAAACAACTGGAACGCTCTTTTAAAAAGAGTGGTATCAACATCATGACAGGGGCTGAAGTAACTTCAGTAGATACCAAAGGGAAAGGGGTAAAAGCCACAGTCAAGACTTCCAAAGGAGAAGAAGTGCTTTCCGCTGATATTGTACTTTCTGCAGTTGGTATTAAAACCAACATTGAAAACATTGGGTTGGAAGATGTTGGTATCGCTGTTGATCGAGATAAAATTTTAGTAAATGATTTTTACCAAACTAACCTCCCGGGTTACTATGCTATTGGAGACGTAACTCAAGGACAAGCTTTAGCCCATGTCGCTTCAGCAGAGGGTATTCTCTGTGTAGAAAAAATTGCAGGTCAGCATGTTGAGCCTCTAGACTATGGAAACGTACCAGGCTGTACTTACTGTTCGCCTGAAATCGCTTCTGTGGGGCTAACCGAAGCCCAAGCAAAAGAAAAAGGCTTTGATATCAAGGTTGGGAAATTCCCTTTTTCAGCCTCAGGTAAAGCCCAAGCAGGCGGAACCTCAGAAGGATTTGTAAAAGTTATTTTCGATGCCAAATACGGTGAATGGTTAGGCTGCCACATGATAGGCGCCGGAGTAACCGATATGATAGCCGAAGCAGTTTTAGGTCGAAAACTAGAAACTACTGGACATGAAGTCTTAAAAGCTGTTCACCCTCACCCCACCATGAGTGAGGCGGTGATGGAAGCCGTAGCAGACGCCTATGACGAGGTTATTCACCTGTAAAGGACATCTTTAAATACACCTATTAAACCGTATAACTAGTTGTAAGGTTTTTTTTATATTTATAAGATACATCTAATGATTTTAAGTAATGCATCATTCAATTTTAGATCAGCCATATTCTTTAAATCAATCCCAGATTGATTTTTATAAAAAGAATGCCTTTATCAAACTTAAAGAGGTATTGGATGGCGATACCATTGCGTATTACAATCGAGTAATTTCAACCAAGGTCGATGAATTGAATCAACAGTCTATCCCATTAGAAAAAAGAGACACCTACGGAAAAGCATTTTTACAGTTATTCAATCTCTGGCGAGAAGATCCCCAAATTCAAACTTTAATTTTCAGTAAGCGTTTGGCGCAATTGGCTGCAGATTTGATGGAAGTTGAAGGTGTCCGTTTATATCACGACCAAGCCTTGTTTAAAGAAGCTGGGGGTGGTATAACTCCATGGCATGCTGATCAATACTATTGGCCTTTAGCAACCTCTAAAACCATAACCGCCTGGATACCCCTTCAAGCTACACCCCTAGAAATGGGTCCTTTAGAATTTAGTGCGGGCAGTCAGCAGGTATTGACAGGAAGAGAACTCTCCATTAGTGATACTAGTGAAAACGTCATTGAAAAAAACTTGAGGGTCAATGACTTCCCTCACATCATCGAGGCCTTCGATTTGGGTGAAGTGAGCTTTCATTCAGGTTGGATATTCCACCGAGCAGGTGCGAATACAACTCAAGAAATGCGGAAAGTAATGACCGTAATCTATATGGATAAGGACATTACACTCAAAGCCCCAGAAAATGAAGGCCAACAAAACGATTGGGAAACTTGGTGCCCGGGTGTGCCTATAGGGAGTGTGGTAAACTCACCGATCAATCCTGTTTTGTATGAACACTAGCTCTTAATATCAATACCATATTCTTATGATAACAGATTATTTAACAACTGCTAAAAGGGACTTTCAATACTACAAGACTTTGGGTGAAAAAACATTTTCTCAATTGGAAGAAAAAGATTGCTTTTGGCAATTTGATAGTGAATCGAACTCCATAGCGGTTATAGTCAATCACCTTTACGGTAATATGAAATCTAGATGGACTGATTTTTTAAGCTCAGATGGAGAAAAACAATGGCGAAAACGAGATTTAGAATTTAAAAATCAACTAAAAACTAAGGCGGAAGTTCTGAATCGATGGGAGCAAGGTTGGGATTGTGTTTTTAAGTCATTAGATTCGATCAATGAAGATAATTTTAATACCAAAATATATATAAGGAGCCAAGAACACTCAGTCATCCAAGCAATCAATCGACAGCTTACTCATTATGCGTATCATGTTGGACAAGTAGTGTATATTGGACGATTGATTAAGGGAAGTAAATGGAAATACCTAAGCATACCTAAAGGCAAGTCAGACGACTTTAATCAAGAAAAGTTTTCGAGAGGTAAACACCAAGGTCAATTTACAGATGATTTACAGTAAAATCAAAAATTAGTAATACAACGTATTCTTGTTTAAAAACACAATCCCGTTCCCATGTCAAATAAAAAAGAAGACTTAGACACCTATTTGGACAACCACTACATTCACCGCAGTAATTGGTTACGAGCAGCCGTACTTGGTGCCAATGACGGTATCTTGTCCACTGCCAGTATTGCTATTGGGGTTGCTGCAGCCAGTGATACCCGTGAACCCTTGATCTTGGCAACCTTAGCTGGTTTGGTAGCTGGAGCCCTTTCTATGGCCGCTGGGGAGTTCGTTTCCGTAAGCTCCCAGACGGATATAGAACAGGCAGATATCGAACGTGAAAAACAAGAATTGAAGGAAATGCCTGAACTGGAACTGGAACGTCTGGCAGCGATTTATGAAAATCGAGGATTAAAAAAAGAAACTGCTCTAACCGTTGCTAAGGAACTGACAGAACACGATGTTTTAGGTGCCCATATTCGTGATGAATTGGGGATTAACGAAATCAGCCAGGCCAACCCACTTCAGGCTGCCTTGGCGTCGGCTGCAGCCTTTACTGTCGGTGGCGCACTCCCTTTTTTAGTAACGCTCTTTTTCCCTTTGGACACTGTGGAGTATTATATCTATGGAATTACCACAATTTCGCTCATCTTATTAGGTGCTATCTCTGCCAAAACTGGAGGTTCAAGTATAACAAAGGCTGTCATACGTATTACTTTTTGGGGTACTGCAGCGATGGGACTCACTGCTCTAGTGGGTTATTTATTCAATGTCAGTATCGGTTGATCCAGCAATGAGTCCATTGACTCATTTATTGTATTTTAGAGGAAACTAAACTTATGAATCTAGCAACGCTTGAAAGTAAAGAACTCATGCCAGGTTATCACGGTAAAATGGTTCATGGAAAACAACTGACTTGGGCCTTTTGGACTGTAGAAGAAGGAGCAGAAGTGCCTGAACACCACCATCCACAAGAACAAATGATGCACGTAGTAGAAGGTCAGTTTGAATTTACACTCAACGGTCAAACACAAGTATATACAGATGGGGCAATAGTACCTATCCCCTCCAATATTCCCCATTCCGGAAAAGCATTGACTGCTTGTAAATTAATGGATGTGTTTAGTCCTGTACGTGAAGAATACCGATAAATTATGGAAATCAGTTTAAAAGGAAGAAATGCCTTAGTAGGAGGAAGTAGCAAGGGAATTGGACGTGCCATAGCTGAGCGTTTGGCCGCTTCGGGTGCCAACCTAACCCTGATGGCTCGAAGTGAAGAAGTATTGAAAGAGATCGTCGAAAAATTAGACCGCAGTCTCGGTCAACAACATCATTATTTAGTAGTTGACTTTTCCGATTTTCCAGCTTTTGCCGCACAAATGGAAAGTTATTTTAAAGAGCATAGCGTAGATATTTTAATCAACAACACCCAAGGACCTGCTGCTGGAGGAGCCCTAGACAAAACAATAAGAGATTATCAAACAGCCTTTGATTTACTTTTTAAATGTGCAGTTCATACAACCGGTCTTGCCCTACCCCATATGCAAAAACAACAATGGGGGCGGATTGTAAATGTAGCCTCTATCTCAGTTAAAGAGCCTTTAAATTATTTAGCTTTATCCAATAGCCTAAGGGCTGCATTAGTAAGCTGGGCCAAAAGTCTGGCTATAGATATTGCCAAAGACAATATCACGATCAACAATACGCTAACTGGATACTTTGATACAGAACGTATCGCCCAACTCAACGCTCAAAAAGCACAAAAAATGGGGATACCAGTATCAGAAGTCCGTGCTGCTATGGAAGCTGCTGTTCCCATAAATCGCATCGGAAAACCAGAAGAATACGCCAATGCCGTTTGCTTTCTCGTATCTGAGCAAGCCAGCTATATCACTGGAACCAATATCCCCATAGATGGTGGTTTACTCAAATCCTTATAGCAATCGCAAAAACCTACAATGACTCCCAAAATCACTAGCCTAGCCTCCTATATCAATCAGCTCCCTACTGAACGTAAAAAGGTGATCTCTAAATTGCGTAAAACTATTTTAGAGCACTTGCCCAATGGTTTTGAAGAAACACTAAGCTATGGAATGATTGGCTATGTAGTTCCGCATAAAATTTATCCAGAAGGCTACCATTGCAATCCCGAACTACCCCTGCCCTTTATCAATTTGGCGTCTCAAAAAAATTATATTTCACTCTACCATATGGGATTATACGCAGATCAAAAACTCTTAAATTGGTTTATAGCTGAATATGAAATGTCAGGTGCTGGTAAACTGGATATGGGGAAGAGTTGTATCCGCTTTAAGGATACTGTTGACATACCCTATCCCTTAATTGGTAAACTTTGCAGTAAAATGTCAGCTGAAAATTGGATCAAACTTTACGAAAAGTCTAGAAAACGTTAATTAGAAAAACTATATTGTAAAAAAAATAACGGTATGCTAAAAACAGTTTCTTTTAGTCTTTTGGTCCTCTTTTGCGCCTTTTCAACAGTAGTTTTCAGTCAAGACAAAAAGCCCTTGGATTCAATTATTTCCGAGTATGAAGTAGATAAAGGGCTTTTAACCACCTACCTCAAGGGTGACAAATTATACCTGGAGCTTCAAGACAGCTTATTGGGTAAAGATTTGCTTATGGTTACTCGATATGTCCAATTGCCAGCTAATTTTAATGCCTATACCAATGCAGGATCCAAATCCAGTCAGTTAATGGTTCGCTTTTCTAAGCGAGGAGATAGAATTTTACTGACCCAACATTCTTATGTCAATAGGGCTGAATCAGCTGATCCAATCAGTCTGAGTGTAGAGCAGAATAACTTTCCTCCCATACTAGGAGCCTTTGATATTGAAAATGAAGAGACCGATCGTTATCTGATACAAGTGAGTGACTATTTTAACTCTGATGGTCCTGGATTCAACATTATACGAAAGAGTCTTAAAAAGGAATACGGTCTGGGGAGTGCTGATCGCAAGCGCAGTTTTATCGATACAGTAAATAGCTTTCCTGAAAACACTGAAATTAGACATACTTTGACCTACAGTGCATCCAGTCCACCAAGAGGTAATCGTGCAGGTACGCTTAGTTTTCAAATCAATCATTCTATTATTGCACTGCCCTCAGAACCTATGCAGGTTCGCTATGAGGATCCTCGTGTAGGATGGTTTACCCTAAGACAATACAATTACAGCTCAGAAGCCTTAAAGTCAGATGAAGTTCATTTAATTCGTCGATGGCGTTTGGTTCCTTCCGATATGGAGGCTTATAAAAATGGGGAATTGGTGGAGCCAATAAAACCTATTGTATACTACCTTGACCAAGCTACACCATTAAAGTGGAGGCCCTATTTTAAAAAAGGTATTGAAGATTGGAATACTGCTTTTGAAAAAGCGGGGTTTAAAAATGCAATTATTGCTAAAGACCCTCCAACTAAAGAGGAAGATCCAGACTTTAGCCCGGAAGACAGCCGCTACTCTACTGTACGTTATGTGGCTTCAACTACGCGCAATGCAACTGGTCCCAGCGTATCGGATCCGCGGACAGGTGAAATTATTGAAAGTGATATCATCTGGTACCACAACCACCTACGATCATATAGAAACCGTTATTTACTTGAAACTGGAGCTGCCAACCCCAAAGCGAGAACCCTTAATACAGCTGAGTCTGAAATAGGCGAAATGATGCGACGTGTCATTTCCCATGAAATAGGACATGCATTGGGTTTACCTCACAATATGAAAGCCAGCTCAGCTTACCCGGTCGATTCGCTTCGCTCAGGAACTTTTACTCAAAAAATGGGAATTGCTACCACCATAATGGATTATGCGCGCTATAATTATATCGCCCAACCTGGAGATAAAAACATCCGCTTTGTACGCCAATTGGGACCGTACGACGATTATGCAATCGAATGGGGCTATCGATATTTTCCAGGGGAAACTTCGGAAACTGAAAAAGTTTCCTTAAGGCAAATGGTAGATGATAAAAGTATGAATCCCATTTATATGTTTGGCTATAACCGTTACGATCCAAACACTCAAACAGAAAATATTGGGGACGATCCTGTCAAAGCGAGCAACTACGGTTTAAAGAATCTAAAAGTCGTGGCCCAAAATCTTGAGTCATGGACTACAGCCGAGGGGCAGTCTTATGAAGATTTGCAGGAGCTCTACAAAGAGCTGATCAGCGTGTATCGCAGGTATGTATATCACGTCATCAAAATAGTTGGAGGGGTTAATGAAACCCTTATGAACAAAGGACAAGATAATATCCCTTACCAAAATGTTTCTGCTGACGCACAATACAGGGCATTGGCATTTTTAGACCGCAACTTATGGGCTACACAAAACTGGATCCTCGAAAAGGATTTACTTTCCAAAATTGAGGATTACAATGCTTTTAAAATTGCTCAAGGGCTTCAACGGGCTGCATTAAATAGAATATTGAGTAGTACACAACTCAATCGCATGCTTTCCAATCAAACGGTCTTGGTTGGAAAGGGACTTAGTCCTGATGAACTGCTTTCTTATTTATATGAGAGTTTATTTAAACGCCAAAAGTCGTTAGACGACTCCCTTATGGCCCTCCAGGCACACTTTACCTCTCACCTACTCGAGCTTTCAGAAGACGATAAATTAAATCCAAGGGTAAAGGCCACAGTACTTGCAAGTTTGGAGAAGGTCCAAAAAAGTGCAAAAAAGGGTCGCAACAACAAAAATAGTATTTATCGAAATCATTTTAAAGCCCTCTTTAAACAACTGGAATAAAACCATAATTTTTTTAAAAAATAGCCCCTCACTGCAACCTTTTCTCAAAAGGATGCGCCTTACCATTAGAACCTACAACTATTGTGAAGATTCGAGCTTTATACCCCCAGAAGCGGAACTCATCAAAAAGGTAAAGGCAGGATTAAATGTTTTTAACGAACAACGGTTTAAAGGTCCCTTTGAGAGTGGTGAAATTGTTCAAGAAGTCAACTTTAACGACTTCAACTATGGAATCAGATTTCGTCATTGCATAATGTGTCTTTAGGAATTCGATTTGGGATCAATTAAAAATTAAAAAACGGCCTGAATTACCTCAAAAGCTGCTTCCGCCATCCGGTTACCTTTTTCATCAAGTAATGGATTGATTTCACAAACCTCTAATGCCAAGAGCTTACCACTGGCTTGAATACCTTGTATAAGCTGAATTACTTCAAGAGGATCAAATCCTTTGGAAACAGGTGTTCCCGTACCGTGAGAAATCAAATCACAATCTAGCGCATCCACATCGAAAGTAACGTAAATTAGATCCACCTCAGCCAAACGCTCCAAGGTTTCAGCTATACAAGTTTTAAAACTGCGCTGGCGAAGCTCATGGACTGGATAGTTTCTGATTTGCAATTTTTCCATGATGGCTGCTTCTTCATTTTCATAATCACGTAGTCCGAAATACGTCAGGTGTTCAGACTTTATAATAGGTGTTATTCCTCCCATATTCTTGAGTGTTTCCCAGTCGTCAAGTGCTTGCTGTTCGACCTTATTTCGCTTGAACTCCATATTGTCATTTCCCAATGCCGCTGCCAAAGGCATTCCGTGGACATTACCAGAAGGTGTACTGTAAGGGGAATGTAAATCTGCATGGGCATCAATCCAAATTGCAGCTAGTGTCTTTTCAGGATGGGCTCTTTTGATACCTGCTAATGAACCCAAAGCAGAAGAATGATCACCTGAGAGTATCAATGGAAAAAAACCCTGCTCTAATGTTTCAGCAGTTGCTTCTGTCAATCGCAAGCACTGTTGAGCCACAAAACTTATCCGTTTGGCTGTACTGTTCTGGACTTTGTTATATATCGTTTCATTATGGGTCTTTATATCGCTGTACGGATAACGGTTAAAAAAATCACTAGCTGCATTTATAGCTGCAATTTCCAACGCATCTATACCCATATCTGAACCTCTGGTACCGGCACCAATATCAGATCGATTTTTTAAAACTTTTACGGGTTTCATTGAAGATCAATTTTTGTTAAAATTACAATCAAAAATAAAACTCTTTGACGTTTCCATTTTTTATATTTGGTGAAATTTATATTCTATGTCATTTTCAAATTTGTATTCATCTGGATTTAAACAACGAAACAGAGATCACTTTGCTTCTATTGTAAGAATAGCCCTTTCAGATGGTGTTATATCCAAAGAAGAAGAAGCCTTTATCAACCGGACGGCCATTAATTTAGAAATTGAAGAACAGGAAGTTGAGACCATAATAGCCAATTTAGACAACTACCCCATCAACCCTCCATCAACTGAACAAAGACGTTTAGAGAGACTTTACGATCTTGCCCGAATGGTTTTTGCTGATCAAATAGCTGATGAGGCAGAGAAAAAAATTATGAATCGTTTGATCATTGGACTCGGTTTTCCACACGAAGAGGTGAAAGACATCATCAATCAATCTTTTGAACAAATTCAAAAAGGAAGTGATGAAGACGAGTTTGTCGCTTCTTTTAAATAAAGTAGTTTGCTTTAAGATTCGAGCTTTACCTTCATTACAATTGCCTCTCCAATAAGACCAATACCTGCATTGAAAGTAGCGAGTGCGCCTGTTCCCCAATAAAACCAATTAAAATCATTTTGGGACTTAAAAATAATTGCCTCTCCCAAAAGAGACAAGCCTAAGCCTAAAAGCAACATTCCTCCAATTGAAAATAGTAACCAGTTTACTTTGGTTTTTTTTCTTTTTGCTAAATCCATATTTGTAAAATTAATAAGGGACAAAATCCGTTAGTGTATATCCAATTTCTTCATCAGCAATCCTTTCGCTAATATCAAAATAAATGTACGAAGGAAATCCGTATTCATCGTCATATTGAATCTCCTCAACCACTGGATTCAACTTTCGCTGCTCCTTTATATAAAGGAAAAAACCGTCTATTGTACGAAAAGAACTGTCATTTAGCTCTTCAAACGGAACACCTGCTACACTAATTACTTTGTTGTCTCGAACCTGAAGACGTTTAGGTTGAGTATAGTCAACTATACAAAAACAACTGATTTGAAGTGTGAAATCGTAATTACTAAAGCCATAGGACGCCCATTTTTCAGCTTCTGCTCCTAGATTTGAAGATTCATCATCCTTCTCACAGGAAAAGCTTAAACACAAAAAGAAAACTATTGGAAAAATACGGAAGCATTTCATCTTGATAATTTTAATAGATAAGGGCAATTATTATGACATTTAAAAGAGAATGCTAGGCCTCTAACCTCTTTGACCTAAAGTAAGATACCACTGCCAATACAGCCACAACGACTATAGAATAATACACAAAGTTGGGTGTAATGATTTTATCTCCACTGGCATAAGAATGGAGACCAACCAAATAAAAATTGACACCAAAGAAGGTCATTAAAATACTTGCAAAGGCAACCACACTCATCAAATTAAAAATCCAAGGACCACGGAGGCCTGGAATCAAACGCATATGTATTACAAAAGCGTAAACCATAATGCTGATTAATGCCCAGGTTTCTTTTGGATCCCATCCCCAATAACGGCCCCAACTCTCATTTGCCCACATGCCACCTAAAAAGTTTCCAATAGTAAGCATGATAAGTCCAACTGTCAGAGCCAACTCGTTAATGATGGTCAATTCTTTGATTTGAAGTTTGATTTTGTTTTTATTCTTAGATGAGGCAATAATCATTAATAGCAAGGAAACAGCACCTATAATCATCCCTAATGCTAAAGGACCGTAACTTCCCACAATTACAGCTACATGTATCATCAGCCAATAGCTATCCAAAACAGGTTGTAAGTTCGCAATGGCTGGATCCATCCAGTTCCAATGTGCTATCATCAATATCATACCTACCACAAAGGCTGTTGAAGCCATAGTAAGTGTTGACTTTCTTCCAAAAACCAACCCGAAGAACTGTGTTGCCCAAGCCACATAAACCATGGATTCGTATGCGTCACTCCAGGGTGCATGGCCCGATACAAACCAACGAGCTGCCAATCCTCCAGTATGGAGGATAAACAAAAGAAGTAGGATGATTTTAAATGCTTGTACCAGCCATGAAATTAGTCTGTTTGATTGAAAGATTTGTATTATGAGGATAACAAAAAAGAGGGTGCCAGCGTAAATATACCAGCTGTAGAGTTTCTTAAAAATATCATATTTATTGTAAAGTATTTCTACCTTTACTTTGTCTTCAGAGGGCAGTACTTCACTCCCAAATTTCTTTTGGAAACCATAAACGCTCTCTAATAAATTATCTGCCTGGCTGTAGTCCCCATCTTGCTGTGCCAATCGCAATGACTGAAAATAGAGGGGTAAGATGTTTTTAACATAAAGTGAATCCTTAGCTTTAAAATTAGCTTCATTCAACTCAGGATAGGAAACCCATTTATTGTTTGGATCATTTGGAACAGGAAAAATACGCATGATTTTTCCTTCTAAAGCAGAGTACAATAAATTGACACGTTTATCGACTTCAATAAAATCCTTTTGGAACTGATTGGGTACGGCAGCCCGATAGGCTTCCTCTAATTGAGTCGCTATTTTGTAGTTCCCCTTTGTGTCAAAAAATGAAAGCAAAGGAGCATACTTTTCTTTTTTTTTCACGGATGTTAGTCTTCTCAAGCTGTCATTTCCCCTTTTTAAATAGATCATAGGTACATTATACCAAACTGCAGGAGTATTCATGATGGACAATAAAACCTGATCCGAATTAAGCCCTTTATAAGTGTCTGACTTACTCACTTTACGTAATAATTCAGAGGAAAAGGTATTGGCAGGCTTCATCCTTCCTCCTGAATCCTGAATAATAAGTGAACCAAATTTTTCAGCGTGTTCTAGTGAAAAGGCATCTGCAAGTATGATGGAATCAAAGTCTATCGCTGCTTGTTGCGTATGGGTTTGATCTTGAGCTATAGCAGCATTACTTGAAAAAGCAAAAGCTAAAAACACAATAGCAAGTGACTTTTTCTTTAGGTTAATTTTATCCAAACCACGGGAAAGGTCTTTAAATCGAGTTTTACCGATAAAGAAAATCCCAATCATACTGAGGTACAACAGCATATAGCCTGCATAGGTCAAATAAGTTCCCCACCAATCGTGATTAACAGAGAGTATGGTTCCTTTTTCATCAGGATTGAAAGAAGCTTGAAAAAATCGATAGCCCTTGTAGTCCAAAACATGGTTCATATAAATATCGTAGTCAAATACCTCCTCATCCTCAACGGTAATCTTACTCATAAATGACGCATAACTATTTTCGGTGCCTGGATATTTTTCTGCGATAAAGTCGTTTAAACGAATTGCAAAAGGTAACTCAACTGGAAGTGAGCCAAATTGCAGGTAGAAATCTAAGCCACCAACACTTAATTGTTTGGGGTCGTTGGTCACTCCTTTTCCACCTAACAAAGTAATCAATGCAGTTTCTTCCGTTGTAGTCACCTCCAGTCTCAAGGCGTTTTGAACAGTTTCACCTTGAGTATCCGCCTTTACAATATCAAATTTACCTCTAAGAGCAGGCTCTGGAATTACAAATTGAAAGTTGGGCAAAGTGTAAAGTGATCGGAGTTGTAGTGGAGTTTCTTGATTGGCCTCTAGTGCTCCTTGAAACTGATCCGCCATCCTCATAAACTGACCTGCAAAAGGAGAATCAATTGTATAAAGTCCATTTTCAAGTTTGATGTTAATTGCACCGTCTTGTCGTTTGTTTAGGGTAAAAAGAATATTGTGAATATTCACAATCTCACCTTCTTTGATATAGTGGTCATGTCGATTACCATCACCAGCTTCAACAATTTTTAAATAACGCTCACCTGTCTCATCTAAAACTAAACCCTCAGTGGCATTTTCCATAAAATCTACATAGCGAATGCTGAACTGTTGACCGTTAAAATCGTTTTTCCAACTAAAATTATTATTGACGTATTCGGAAAGTAAAAGATCGCCTTCCAGCTTTTTCCTTCTCGGCTGACCGTTGATCTCACCATCTACAAAAACAGTAAGGTAGGTCTTGTCCGAAAGAAACTGATTTTCAGTTACCCCTTCTCGTATGGGCATGACCCCTTCGTAACCAAAATATCGAGTAACAAAGGCTCCTAGTAAAATCAATAAAAAAGAGAGATGCAATGCAAGCACTGCCCATTTTTCTTTTCTCAACAGGCGGTATTTGAAAATATTACCGACAAAATTAATAGCCATTAAAACCATCAACAGCTCAAACCACCAAGCATTATAGATCCAAATTTTTGCAGTATCAGTGCTGTACCAAGTTTCAATAAATGTCCCAAAAGCCATAGCGGTAGGATACAACAAAAACAATAAGGCAGTTAAGCGTGTTGAGAATAGTAAGTTCACTAAGCTATCTTTCATCAAAAACGGCATCAATCAGGCCACAAATATACAGTATGTCGGCCAAATAAAAGAACTGAATACATATTAAAAAAGTAAATTAAATGCCAGTAAAAGAAGCTCAAGAAGCAAGCCATAAAATAAAAAAACAAAG
>Ga0181563_10000759_pt1 | contig 31330 bp, 35 predicted proteins | sample 011ome_25_FD_133759 | JGI IMG/M metagenome (GOLD analysis project Ga0181563, IMG submission 133759) | Coastal salt marsh microbial communities from the Groves Creek Marsh, Skidaway Island, Georgia - 011512CT metaG (megahit assembly) | ecosystem: Environmental > Aquatic > Marine > Intertidal...
CTCAGAGAAAAGACTTTTTAGCAATTTAACCCCATAAGGGGTGTCAATGTATTTACTATTGGCAACTCTAGAAACGGTTGAGATATCCATGTCAATCTTATCGGCGATGTCCTTCAATATCATAGGTTTCAACTTTTGCTCATCACCTGTAAGAAAATAGCTACGCTGATAATCTACAATAGCATTGATACAAAGGAATAGCGTGCGGTAACGTTGTTCTACTGCCTCGATAAACCATTTGGCTGCATCCAACTTTTGTTTGATGAACAATACGGCCTCTTGCTGGGACTTGTTTTTTTCAGGAGATTCAGCATAGCCCGAAAGCATTTCTTTGTAATCATTTGAAATCCTAAGTTCTGGAGCGTTTCGTCTGTTTAAGACCACATTGATGTCGCCATTTTCAATGGTCAATATAAAATCAGGAACAATATGATTGTTTTGGTTGGTTTCCGAAAGTGCGCTTCCTGGTTTGGGATTTAATTTGGCGATTTCATCAAATACTTCGCGTAATTCATCCTCTGAAATATCAAATCGATTTTGTAGTTTTTGGTAGTGTTTTCTTGAAAATTCATTAAAAGCTTGGTCGATGATTTTCCTCGTCAGTTCAATTATAGGTCGATCTTTGGCTTTCCGATGCAATTGAATGGATAAGCATTCTTGTAGCGTTCTGGCTCCAACTCCAGGGGGATCCAACAATTGTATCTTTTGAATGATTTTTTTCAGGTCCTCTCTCTCGATGATGATGTTCTGGGTAAAAGCCAAATCATCAATAATTTCCTCCTCGGTCCGTCGTAAATACCCACTGTTGTCAATACTTCCAATAATGAATTCAGCAATAGGTCGCTCTTCTTCATTCAAGATCAAATTTTGAAGTTGGCTTTCAAGGTACTCATGAAAACTCGTCCCTCCAGAAAATGGAATTTCTCTCTCTTCCTCCTCAGAGGATTGACCAGGGGACTGCATTCGGTAGTTTGGAATTTCATCATCACTTAAGTAGGCATCAATATCAATGTCGTCTGTATCTATTATTTGATCATTATGATAGTCATCGAACGGATCATTTTCATCCAAGTCTTTCTCGTTTATTTCTTTTCCTTTTTCAAGTGCAGGATTTTCTCCTATTTCAGATTGAATGCGTTGTTCCAAATCCAGTGTTGACATTTGAATAAGCTTCATCAACTGAATCTGTTGTGGAGACAGTTTTTGAGAGAGTTTGGTTTGGAGCTGTTGCTTTAACATTTTATGAAATAACTTTCATAAAGATAAAAAAAGTAATGCGAGCACTGATGATTAAAATGAAGCGTTTTGAGGGGTTCTTGGAAAAGGAATGACATCTCTGATGTTGTTCATTCCAGTTGCAAAGAGAACCAATCGCTCAAAACCCAGTCCAAAACCGCTATGGGGAGTACTCCCAAAACGCCTGAGATCCAAGTACCACCAAAGTTCCTCTGGGTCAATGCCCAAGGTTTCAATTTTCTTTTCTAAAACCTCCAATCGCTCTTCTCTTTGCGACCCTCCTACAATTTCTCCGATGCCGGGGAAAAGAATGTCCATGGCTCGAACGGTTTTTTCATCCTCATTCAGCCGCATGTAGAAAGCTTTTATCTTTGCCGGATAGTCATAGAGAATTACGGGAGCATTAAAGTGTTTCTCAACCAAATAACGTTCGTGTTCACTCTGTAAATCAGCACCCCACTCATCGATCAAATACTCAAATCTTTTCTTTTTGTTGGGCTTGGAATTTCGGAGTACGTCTATGGCTTCTGTATAAGATACCCGTTTGAAGTCGTTCTCTACTACAAATTTAATTTTTTCGATCAGTCCCATAGGACTTCTTTCATTTTGAGGCTTTGTTTTCTCCTCGTTAGCCAACCGTTGATCCAAAAACTCCAAATCCTTTTCACATTTTCCCAAAATATACTCCAGAATATATTTGATAAAGGCTTCTGCAAGGTTCATGTTGTCCTCCAATTCATAAAAAGCCATCTCAGGTTCAATCATCCAAAACTCTGCCAAATGACGTGAAGTATTCGAATTTTCAGCTCTGAAAGTAGGTCCAAAAGTATAAATGTTTCCCAGCCCTTGTGCATAGGTTTCACCCTCCAGCTGCCCTGATACGGTAAGGTGGGTTTCTTTACCAAAAAAATCTTGCTTATAATCCACTGCTCCCTCATCATCCAGCGGGGGATTTTTTGCGTCTAAAGTAGAAACCCTAAACATCTCTCCTGCTCCCTCGGCGTCGCTTCCAGTAATTATGGGGGTATGGACATAACAAAAACCTTTTTCTTGAAAAAATTGATGTATGGCAAAGGATAGTACAGATCGTATTCTCATCACAGCACTAAAAGTCGCTGTTCTCACCCTCAAATGAGCTTTTTCTCTTAAGAACTCAAAGCTGTGTTTTTTGGGTTGGATCGGATACAACTCAGGATCAGCTTCACCAACGATATTAAGCTGTTCAACCAATACTTCTACAGATTGGCCGCTACCCATACTTTCTACCAATTTACCCGTAATTTGTACTGCTGCGCCTGAATTTATTTTCTTGAGAAGGGCTTGTTCAGTGTTTTCAAAATCAACAACACATTGGAGGTTTTGCTGTGTGGAACCGTCGTTTAGAGCGATGAATCGGTTGGCGCGAAATGTTCTTACCCAACCTCTTACACTTACAGTTTTATTTTTTTTTGGCTGTGCAAATACTTCAGCCAATCGAAGGTAGTTCATGCCCATGATTTTTCTGCGCAAAGATAGTTTTATTTACAAAAATAGGTTTAAGTTTTTTTGTTGTGTCCTTTAGAGACGATATCGATTCTGGGTTCTTTGATTACCTTTTCATTGCTTACCGTATCCTCTAAAGAAATGAGCAGGGAGGGGAGAAGAATTAAATTGGCCAACATGGCAAATAGCAGGGTCACAGAAACCAATCCTCCCAAGGCTACCGTCCCTCCAAAGTTTGAACTCATGAATACGGCAAAACCGAAGAATAGAACGATCGAAGTATAAAACATACTTACAGCACTTTCTCTAAGGGAATTATAAACAGCAGACTTTATTCTCCATTGATTTGCAATTAACTCTTGGCGGTACTTGGCCAAAAAATGAATGGTATCGTCAACTGAAATACCAAAAGCAATACTGAACACCAAAATGGTGGATGGTTTTAGAGGAATACCAGAAAAACCCATTACGCCCGCTGTAATAATTAAAGGGAGTAGATTGGGGATCAAGGAAATAACGATCATTTTAAATGATCTGAACATATAGGCCATGAACAAGGCTATGAGTAAAATGGCCAAAGAAAGGGAGAGTATCAAATTGCGTATCAGGTAATGCGTTCCTTTCAAATAAAGCAACGATTTACCAGTTACTTTAACTTCATAACGATCTGGGGGAAAAATTTTATCAATTTCCTTTAACAGATCTTCTTCAATTTCTTCGATCCGCTCCGTTTTGATGTCTTTCATAAAGCTGGTTATCCTATTGTATTGCGCAGTGCTATCGACATAATTCTGCATCAAATCCTCTGCGTCATCTACATTTTTGAGATAGCGTGCAATAAAGCTGTTTTCTTGCGCAGTAGGGAGCTTATAGTAGTTTGGATTTCCATTGTAATAGGCTTGTTTGATAAATTTGGCAGCGCTTACAGAGGAGATCGGGGCGGATAGCTCTGGTATTTCTTCGATAAATTGTTCGAGTTGGTCAATTCTCTTTAATGTTGAAAGTCTTGTAGCTCCTCCCTTACGCTGGGTATTGACAATTATCTCTACAGGAACGATGCCATTAAATTCCTGATCAAAAAAACGGATGTCTTCAAAAAAATCAGATTTTTTGGGCATGTCTTCAATGACACTGCCTGATATTTTGATTTGATAAATACCAATGATGCCAAAAATCAAACTCATGATGGAGATCACAAAAATATTTATCCTTTTGTGCCTCACTTTGTTTTCCATCCAGTTGACGAATACTTTTAAGTATTGACTGCTCAAATGTTTTAAATGCTTCTTGTTGGGGCGTTGCATAAAACTATAAGTGATAGGAATGATGAAAAGAGAAAGGAGGAAAATGGCAATAATATTGATGGAGGCGACGATACCAAACTCTTTTAAAACCTTACTGTTGGTTAAAATAAAGGTCGCAAAACCAGAGGCCGTGGTAAGGTTGGTCATCAGTGTGGCATTGCCTATTTTCATGATCACTTGCTGGAGTGATTTGGCTTTATTCCCGTGTTTGGCGACTTCTTGTTGATATTTATTGATCAGAAAGATACAATTGGGTACGCCGATGACAATGATCAGTGGGGGGATCAGTGCGGTGAGTATGGTAATTTCATACCCTAGCAAGCCCAAGATTCCAAAGGCCCACATCACGCCAATGATCACCACAAACATGGAAATAAAAGTCGCCCGAAAAGATCTAAAAAAAAGAAAGAAGATCAGGCTGGTCAACAACATGGCCGAGATAACAAACACCCCAATTTCATCCACTATGTTTTGGGCGTTGAGGGTTCTGATGTAGGGCATACCTGATATTCTAACGTCCATGCCCGTATCTTTCTCAAAAGCATCTATCAAGGGTATGAAAGTCTTAAAAATGAAGTCTTTTCTTTGGGCTGTATTAAGAATGTTTTTATCCAAGTAAATCCCGGATCTTATGGTTTCACCACCTTTGTTGTATAGTAAATTATTGTAAAACGGTAGCTCTAGGAGTAGCTTTTGTTTGAATTTTTCGATGTTGATTTGGGCAGGATCAAAAGCGGGTTTTAATACAAATTTTTGGGCCGCTTCATCTTTCACCAACTCCTTGAGATTATCAACAGATAAAATAAAATCTACCTCTGAAAAAGTTTCAATTTTTTTGTTGAGGGCCATCCATTTATCAAAGATCTCTCGATCAAAAAATCGTTCATCTTTAATGGCAATAACCATCATATTGCCGTCTTCACCAAAAGTTTTTACAAAGGCATCGTATTGAAGGTTCTCTGGGTGATTTCGTGGAAGGAGATTGGCCTCAGTAAAAGTAAAACGCATATACTGCCACTGGAAAGCCAAAAACAATGTAATTAGGAGAATCCCTCCTATGATTGTAAAACGATTTCTAAGGATTAAGCTGGCTACTGTTCCCCAAAAGTTTTTTTTGAGTTGAATCATCTAATGGGACTAAAAGCCATAAAAGCTAGACTGTTAGTATTTCTTTTTCCTTGATATTTAGAATCTCATCCACCTTTTTTATGAATTGGTCGGTGAGTTCCTGTACGTCAATTTCAGCATTTTTTTGCAAGTCTTCCGACCCATCGGTTTTCTTAATCTCATTGTTGGCCTCTTTTCGAGCATTTCGTATACCTACTTTGGCATTTTCTGCTTCTGACTTTGCCAATTTAACCAATTCTCTCCTCCGTTCTTCGGTGAGAGGGGGAATGTTGATGATAAGTGATTCGCCATTGTTCATAGGGTTAAAACCCAAATTGGCTTGCAAAATTCCTCTTTCGATCTCGGGGAGCAATGCTTTTTCCCAAGGTTGGATGCTCAAAGTTCTTCCGTCGGGAGTGTTTACGTTGGCCACTTGACTGATTGGAGTAGGGGTACCGTAATATTCCACCATAACACTATTCAACATGATGGGGTTGGCTTTACCCGCTCTGATGTTAAGGAGTTCCTTTTCCAAGTGTCTAAGGGATAAATTCATGCTCTCCTTGGTAGCTTCAATAATAAAATTTATTTCATCATTCATAATGAGAAAATTTAAATATCTACTCGGGTTCCTATGTTTTCACCAGAAATAATTCGACTTAAGTTCCCTTTGGTATTCATGTCAAAGACGATAATAGGGAGATTGTTCTCTTGACTCAAGGTGAATGCGGTAGTATCCATAATTTGAAGTCCTTTTTTGAGTACTTCATCAAAAGTCAGGGAATCAAATTTTACAGCACTTTTATTTTTTTCGGGGTCTTCATTGTAGATCCCATCCACGCGTGTTCCTTTTAGAATTACATCTGCATTGATTTCAATGGCCCTTAATACAGCGGCTGAGTCAGTAGTAAAGTATGGGTTTCCTGTGCCTGAACCGAAAATTACAACCCTGCCTTTTTCCAGATGACGGGTCGCTCTTCTTCTGATAAATGGTTCTGCGATGGCCTCAATTTTGATTGCGGTTTGCAATCTTGTAGGAACGTCTTGGTTTTCCAAAGCTGACTGAAGGGCCAAACCATTAATTACCGTGGCAAGCATTCCCATATAATCTGCTTGAACTCGATCCATTCCTTTGCTGGCTCCAGAAACTCCTCTAAAAATATTCCCACCGCCAATAACAATGGCAATTTCTGTTCCAGCTTCTTGAATTTTTTTGATTTCAACAGCATAGTCATTGAGTCTCACAGGATCAATCCCATGTTGTTGTTGTCCCATTAGCGCCTCACCACTTAGCTTTAAAAGAATTCTTTTGTATTTCATAGCACCTAATCTCACAAATATAACAAATAAAGAGAGAATTTTTATACCGCCTTTAAACTCAAATCAATGGGTATCGCACCATAGGTAATGGCCCCCATTGACACGTAATTTACTCCCGTTTCCGCATAGGACAATAGCGTGTCTTCCGTAATGTTTCCAGAAGCCTCCGTCTCGAATTTTCCATTGATTTTCTCAATCTTCTCAGCAAGGATTTTAGGGGTCATATTGTCCAGTAAAATTCTTTTTACCCAAGGAAAATCCATTACTTGAGTTATCTCTTGATCATTTCTAACCTCCACAATAACAGGGATATCATATTGATTTTGATCCAAATAAGCTTTGGTTTTTATCAAAGCTGGTTTCACCCCACCACAAAAGTCAATGTGGTTGTCTTTGATCATGATTGCATCGAATAAACCCATACGGTGATTATATCCCCCACCAATACTCACGGCCCATTTTTCGGGATATCTAAAGCCAGGAGTGGTTTTGCGGGTATCCAATATTTTACAATCTGTATGTTGAATTTTTTCACTCAACCTTCTTGAGAGAGTCGCAATACCGCTCATTCTTTGCATACAATTCAAAACCAGTCTTTCGGTAGGGAGCAATGATTTTGCTCTTCCCTTTACCCTAAAAGCGAAGGCTTCAGATTGAAGTAAATCTCCCTCTTTTACCAAAGTTTCCATTTCAACAGCAACGTCATAATGATGAAATATCTTCTCTGCCAATTCGATGCCTGCGATTACACAATCATTCTTTACTTTTAGGACGGCCTCCCGAACTGTAGCATCGTTAAAGCAGGCATTACTGCTGTGATCTCCCGCTTCAATATCCTCTTGGAGGGCTTGGCCTATAAAGCGATCAATCGCATTTTTATATGATTGGTAAAAGTCAGTCAACGTAATCTTGATTATAAAAGACCCCTATGTTTTCCTTCAATCCTTGGGACTGTTTGATCATTAAATAGGCCACACTCACCATATTTCTGAGTTCGCAAACCCCCAATGTCAATTTATTTTGGCGGTAAATTTCTTGTGTTTCCAAAAAGATATTTTTCAATGTCGCCTCTGCTTCCAACAAGCCCATAGAAGTTTTGAAAATACCCACTTTGGTCGTCATTAGATTTTGCAATTGTTTTTTCAATTTTACAATGGCATCGATTTTTTTGTTGGAGATATATTGTTCTCCTTTCCAATCGGGAAGGTGGGTATAGAAATCTTGTGGGGGTAGATTTTTTTTCATTTGTTCGATAGAGTCCAGTGCAGCGCGATGAGAAAAAACAAGGGATTCCAAAAGTGAATTGGATGCCAAACGATTGGCTCCATGTAGCCCTGTATAACTGCATTCACCAATGGCATAGAGTCCTTTGAGTTGTGATTCCCCGTAGTGATTCACACGGATCCCTCCACAAAAATAGTGAGCTGCGGGGATGACCGGTATGGGATCTTTTGGAGGGTTGATGCCCACTTTCCTACAATTTTCTCTTATGGTTGGAAATTGATTTAAGAAAGCTTTTTCACTGATGGAACTACAATCCAATAGAACATAGTCATCCCCTGACTGGTTGATCATTTCAGCAATGGATCTCGCAACAATGTCTCTAGGTGCAAGTTCTGCTTTTTCATGACGCTTTAGCATGAATCGCTCACCTGCAAGGCTTTTTAAAAGGGCTCCTTCTCCTCGAACAGCCTCCGAGATCAGGAAAGTATTTCCATTGACTTTAGGGAACAATGCGGTTGGGTGAAATTGAACATAGGGAAGCCCCTCCATATAAACTTTTGCCCTATAGGCTGCCCCCAAACCGTCTCCAGTAGCATTTTTGGGATTGGTCGAATGAGAAAAAAGTTGTCCCGCCCCTCCTGTACTCAAAACGGTAATTTGGGCACTTATTTTGATGATTTCTTGTTCCAAATTCGAAATCACATAAGCACCGTAACATCTTTTATATTCACTCCCACTATGATGGTCTGTAATTAAATCGACAAGGGTATGATTTTCCAAAAGAGAAATGTTGGCAAAAGTCTTGATCTTTTTGATCAAAGATTTTTGAATCTCAAGTCCTGTTTTATCCTTGTGATGAACGATTCTTTTTTCGGAATGCCCTCCCTCCTTTGTAAGATGCAATACATTGCTTTTAACATCAAACTGAGCTCCCCACTCGATCAATTCTTGAAGTCGATCGTGCCCTTCTTCCACCACAAATTTCACCACTTCTTCATCGCATTGTCCGGCACCTGCTATCAGGGTATCTTCCACATGCTTTTCAAAGGAGTCTTTTTTAAAATTAGAGACTACAGCGATACCTCCTTGAGCATAGCGTGTATTGCTTTCGAGCAAATTATTCTTTGAAATCATAGTGATTTCTATATCGGGATTTTGTTCTGCCATTTTGATGGCGTAAGTCAATCCGGATATACCGCTACCGATTACAAGTATATTGGTGTCCATGATCAGCCCAAATTTAGCATTCGTCTGATGGGTTGTTTGGCTTTTTCAATCAGGGATTGGGAGAGGAGAATTTCTGGCTTTTCATGTTCCATACATAGGTACAATTTCTCCAGTGTATTGAGCTTCATAAAGGCACACTCACTACAAGCGCAAGTTTCATCCTCCACAGGGGCGGGGATAAAAGTCTTTTGAGGACAGCGCTTTTTCATTTCGTGCAGTATTCCTGCCTCAGTGGCTACTATAAAACTTTGGGCACTATTTTGTTGAACATAGTTGAGAAGCCCAGAAGTGCTGCCGATATAGTCTGCAATTTCAAGAACCTGTGATTCACTTTCAGGGTGGGCAATGAATTTTGCCTTTGGGTACTCCTTGGCCAAGGAAACAATCCTTTCAAAAGAGAAAGCCTCATGGACAATACAGGAACCATCCCACAAAATCATGTCCCTTCCAGTTTGTTTGATCAGATAGCGACCAAGGTTCTTGTCAGGGGCAAAAATGATGGTTTCTCCTTCAGGGATTGAATCAATAACCCGCACGGCATTGCTGGAGGTACAAACGATACTACTGAGTGCTTTTATTTCTGCAGAGCAATTGATATAGGTTACGACCTTGGCGCCAGGATATTGATCAATGAATTTTTTAAAATCTTCGGGAGGACAAGAATCGGCAAGTGAGCAACCTGCATTCAAATCTGGTAAAACAACCTTTTTGTTGGGGTTGATGATTTTTGCGGTTTCGGCCATAAAGTGTACCCCTGCAAAAACGATCATTTCAGCAGCCACTTTTTCAGCTGCTTGGGCGAGATAAAGGCTGTCCCCAAGATAATCTGCTAACTCTTGTATCTCAGCCTCTTGGTAATAGTGGGCAAGCAATACAGCGTTTTTTTCTTTCTTGAGTCGCTTGATCTCGGCGACCAAATCCAGACCTTTCGGAATCTCGAAGTCCAAGTATCCCTTCTGACCCAATCGTCTTGTTACCTCATTTGAGGTGAGCTCCATATTTGAAATGATTTAATGCAAAATTATTAAAAATCAAGGATTTTCAATTCAAGCTAGGTGGATATTCTATTAAGCTGATTAATGATCTGCTCGGGAGTTAGGGCATCATCAAGAGAAAATTGTCCTATAGCAGTTCGCTTCAAACGGCTCAGATAAGCTCCTGAATCAACGGCTGCACCAAAATCGTGAGCCAAGGACCTGATATATGTTCCTTTTGAACAACGGATTAAAAAATCCACATTTGGAATTTCAATTTGGGTAAGATCAAAAGTGTAAATACTTACTTTTCGAGCTTCTATGTTTATTTCCTCTCCTTTTCGGGCATACTCATAAAGTCGTTTCCCCTCTTTTTTAATAGCAGAGAATAGGGGAGGGTACTGCTCGATAAGCCCCTCAAATTTTTTTTTCGCCAATGCAAGCCCCCTAGGGGTGATATGATTTGTAGGGTAATGTTGATCGATGGCTGTTTCTAGATCATAGGAGGGGGTCGTAGCACCAAAGGTGATGGTGCCGGTATAGGTTTTTTCTAAAGCTTGCACATCGGCAATTTTTTTGGTCATTTGACCCGTACAAATCAAAAGCAGTCCCGTGGCCAAGGGATCAAGGGTTCCGGCGTGTCCTACCTTTATTTTTTTTAGTCCGTATTTTTTTTTGATCGCCCACCTTAGTTTATTCACGGCCTGAAAAGATGTCCAATGCAAAGGTTTGTCCACCAGTAAAAGTTGACCTTCCAAAAGCGAATCCAATGACAAGTTCATATTAAAAACCAATAAGGATGGCGATTGAACCCACCGCCAAACAATAGAGACTGAAGTATTTCAGTTGACTTTTTTTTACCAAAGCCATCATCCAACGACAAGCAAAAACTCCACTCACAAAGGCACTTAAAAAGCCCAATAAAAGCGGAAGGATTGAAGCACTCTCTTGGGAGAGATCTCCATCGATAATGCTTTTTGCCATGCTTCCCAAAATAAGGGGAATGACCATCAGAAAAGAAAAGCGCGCGGCTTGGTCTCGATCTATTTTAAGCAAAACGGCCAGTGCAATAGTAGCACCACTTCTAGAAATGCCCGGCAGGATGGCTACGGCTTGTATGAACCCAATAGACAGAGCTTTGACATAATTCAGCGGTTGATCCCCCTGTCTCACTCGGTCTGCCATATACAAAAGAACAGCGGTGCAGATCAAGAACGCACCCACTAAAGCAATTTTACCATCGAACAAGGAAGCAATAAAATCTTCGAAAAACAATCCCACAAAAACAGCCGGAACCATGGAGAGGATGATTTTTAAACTAAAATCCAAACTCTTTCCTTTTTTAAAAGTCAACAAATCTGACAGTATCTTTAGAATGTCTTTCCTGAAAACAAAAACGGTACTCCATGCGGTAGCAGCGTGAAGCGTAATGGTAACCATCAGACTCTGCTGATTTTGGTAGTCATTTCCAAACAAGGCTTTCACCAATTCTAAATGACCACTAGAGGAAACGGGGAGGAACTCTGTTAGGCCCTGAACAATCCCCAAAATCAGCGCTTCGATTGCGTTCATTTACTTTTTTTTGGAGGCATTAAAATTGCATAAATGGCCAATCCAAAACCCAGGAGGACAATGGTAGGTGCTAATCTTATCCTGCGAAAACTGAAAATCTCTGGATTAAAAACATTCGGGTCATCACTTCCTCCTCCCGACATCAATATGAACCCAATGGCAATCAACATAAGGGAGAGCATCAGAAAACGGAAGTTTCTTTTAGCAAACAGAAATTCTTTTTTTTGGGGTTCCTCACTCATTGTTTTATTAATTTACAGAGTCCGATTTTAAATTCAGATAACGTTGAGTGGCAAAGAAAGTACTTATTAACGTGATGCCCAAACCCAAGAAAAATATACCAACAAATACCAATACCGCTTCATATGGATTTTGAAAAAGCTGCAGCTCAGGAAAACGACTTTGCATTTCATAAATCACTCCACCCATGCCCGCCATGGCAATAATGGATCCCAAAGTACTCATTGCCACATGACTTTTTATAAAGGGTTTTCTGATGAACCGTTTGGTGGCTCCCACCAATTGCATGGTTTTGATGATCAGTCGTTTGGAATAAATGGACAATCGGATGGAGCTATTGATCAAGAGTACTGCAGCAAAAATAAACACACCACTGGCCAGTAGCATCCAAAATGTAATTTTTTTGATATTTTGATCCAAAAGCTCCAATAAGGGTTTGTCATACACCACCTCATCTACATAACTGTAGCGTTCTATATCCTTGCTCAACTTTGAAACCGTAGCGGGATTCAGGAAGGCGGCTTTGAAATACACATCGATAGAGTTGAGCAGTGGATTGTATCCCAAAAACTCTATAAAATCTTCTCCCAACTCATTGGCATGTCTTTTAGAGGCATCCTCTTTGGAAACATAGCTCACCTTTTTGGTTGCAGCATTGAGGTTTAGATTTTTTTGAAGCTGTTTCAATTCAGCCGCTTTAGCAGCGTCTTTAACATAAATCGTCATTACGATTTGTTCCTTAAAATGATCCGCTACCCTCTTTGAATTCAACAAAAATATCCCTAGCATTCCCGTGAGAAATAATACCAATGCAATACTGATCACCACTGATAAGTAGCTAGAAATCAATCTTCTTTTATTAAATTTTTCTTCTGGAAGTTGTCTCAAGGGGGTGTATTATTTCAGTAAAATTAAAAAACCCTTATCAAATAGAACCTTAAGAAGTAGAAACTTTTTCCTTTCCTTCAATAAGCGTATTTTTACCCCTGTAAAATAAAGCGCCTTAGATGAATTACGATTTTCGAGAAATTGAAAAAAAATGGCAAAACTATTGGGCCACCCAAAAAACCTTTAAGGCAAAAAATTTGGATGATCGTCCAAAATACTATGTATTGGACATGTTTCCATATCCCTCTGGTGCGGGTTTGCATGTAGGCCATCCTCTGGGGTATATTGCCAGCGATATCATAGCACGTTACAAGAGGCACAAGGGATTTAATGTATTGCATCCTCAGGGTTATGATTCCTTTGGACTTCCTGCTGAGCAATACGCCATTCAGACCGGACAGCATCCTGCCAAAACCACTTTAGCTAACATTAATAGGTATCGTGAACAATTGGATCGAATCGGCTTTTCATTCGATTGGGATCGGGAGGTACGCACCTCCGACCCAGACTATTACCGATGGACGCAGTGGATTTTTCTCAAATTATTTCACGCTTACTACGACTTGGACCTCGACAAAGCCGTTCCGATTGCCGATTTGGTTCACCGTTTTGAGTTGGAGGGGAATACCAAAGTTAGGGCCCATTGCGATAAAAATACACCTGAATTTGATGCCGCCGCTTGGAATGCATATGATACCGACCAAAAGCAAAAAATCCTATTGTTTTACCGACTCACCTATTTGTCGGATACAGAAGTCAATTGGTGCGCCGCTTTAGGAACTGTTTTGGCAAATGATGAAATCGTTAATGGAGTATCTGAGCGTGGGGGGCATCCGGTTACCAAAAAGAAAATGCGACAGTGGAGCATGCGAATTGGTGCCTACGCCAACCGACTTTTGGAGGGACTTGAAAATTTGGATTGGTCAGAGGCACTCAAAGAAATGCAAAGAAACTGGATCGGCAAGTCTTTGGGGGCCAGTATTTACTTTGAGATTCAAAATCACAAAGAAAAATTAGAAGTCTTTACCACCCGTCCTGATACGATTTTTGGGGTTACCTATATGACGCTTGCACCGGAACATGATTTGGTTGACCAAATAACCAGTTCTGAGCAACGCGAGGCGGTGAACAACTACATCCAAGCCGTTGAAGGAAAATCTGATAGAGCGCGTCAGGCAGACATAAAATCCATCAGTGGGGCATTCACTGGTGCCTATGCACTTCATCCATTTACAGGGGCAGCCATTCCCATTTGGATTGGCGAGTATGTCCTGGCAAGTTATGGAACCGGTGCGGTCATGGCTGTTCCGTGTGGAGATCAAAGAGATTTTGATTTTGCAAACCATTTTGACCTGCCCATTATCAATATTTTTGAAGGAATTGATATTGCTGAGGGGGCTTATACAGAAAAAGCAAACGTGCCCTTGATGAATTCAGATTTTTTGAATGGACTCCCCTATGCGTCTGCTTTGGAGAAAGTCATTTCTGAATTGGAATCCAGAAACCATGGCAAAGGAGCAGTCAATTTTAGGTTGCGAGATGCCATCTTTAGTCGTCAGCGGTATTGGGGAGAACCCATACCCATGTATTTCAAAGGGGAAATCCCCATCCCCATCAAAGAACAAAATCTCCCTTTAACACTGCCAGAAGTAGAAAAATACCTCCCCACCTCAGACGGAAAACCCCCATTGGGCAATGCAAAAAATTGGGCTTGGGATGAAATCAATGAGGAGGTTGTTTCGGTAGATCGAATTGATCATAAATCTGTATTTCCCTTGGAACTCAATACCATGCCAGGATGGGCGGGAAGCTCATGGTATTTCAACCGCTATATGGATCCAGACAATAATAATGAATGGGTAGATCCCAAGGCTTTGAGCTATTGGAAAGAGGTAGATTTCTATATGGGGGGGAGTGAACACGCAACCGGACACTTGCTTTATTCTAGATTTTGGCAAAAGGTACTTTATGATTTGGGTCATGCACAAAAAGATGAATTTGCTCAAAAATTGGTCAATCAGGGAATGATTCTGGGGAACTCCGCTTTTGTCTACCGAAAAAACGGAACACAACAGTTTCTCTCCAAAGGATTGATCAAAGGACAGGAAGTTACCCCCATTCATGTAGATGTGGCTTTGGTCAATACGCAAGATGAATTGGACCTGGAGGCAGTAAAAAAATGGCATCGAGATTTCCAACAGGCAGAGTTTGTCCTTGAAGATGGAAAGTACATGGTGGGGAGAGAAGTTGAAAAAATGTCCAAGTCAAAATACAATGTGGTCAACCCGGATGAAATTTGTGATGCCTACGGGGCGGATACCCTTCGTATGTACGAAATGTTTTTGGGCCCAATAGAACAGGACAAACCTTGGAATACGGCGGGGATCTCTGGAGTCCATAATTTTCTGAAAAAGTTTTGGCGCTTGTTTTACGATCAAGACCAATGGAGGATTACAGCGGAAAAGCCAGAGGCAGAAAGCCTAAAAATTCTCCACCAAACCATCAAAAAAATCACCGATGACATTGAGCGCTTGTCGCTCAACACCTGCATCAGTACATTTATGATCTGCATAAACGAACTGACTGCTTTAAACTGTCACAGTCGGCAAGTATTAGAACCGCTCTTGATACTCCTTTCTCCTTTTGCCCCACATTTCAGTGAGGAACTATGGCAGCAATTGGGCCACAGCGACAGTATTACACTTGAAGCTTATCCGCTATTTGACCCCTCTCATCTGATAGAAAAAACCAAAGAATACCCTGTTTCTTTCAATGGAAAAATGCGATTTACCCTCAAGTTGTCCTTAGATATGGGTATTGATGAGATAAAAGAGGCGGTAATGAAAGATCAACGTACCCAAGATCAAATGAATGGTGCGCAACCCAAGAAAATTATTGTCGTTCCTGCTAAGATCATCAATATTGTGGTTTAATGAGTGAATTCCAAATTGAAATCATTGGATTTATTGCTGCTGCGCTGACGACTTTTGCTTTTGTCCCTCAGGTAATTAAGATTTGGAAAAATCGAAACACCAGTGGGGTTTCGGTTTCCATGTACTTAATTATGTTTTTTGGGGTTTGTACTTGGTTTTATTATGGTACGTTGATTAAAAGTTTCGCTGTGATGACGGCCAATCTGGTGGCTGGGGTTTTACAACTGTTCATTATTGGATTTGCTATGACGAATCGTAAAAAAAATAAGTGAAACTTTTTTAGAGTTGAATTTGTCTTTTGATCTGTTGATTGAGTGAAATGTATGTTTCGGTTCGTGAAACCCCATCAATGGTCTGAATACGATGGTTTAGAAGCGTCATCAAATGCTCATTGTCTTCACAAAGAAGTTTGATCAAAATACTCCAATTTCCAGTAGTATAGTGACATTCAATCACTTCAGGGATTTTTTCCAGCTGTTTCACTGCCTCAGGATTTCTCATTGCCATGTCCAAATAAATTCCAACGAAGGCCATGGTTTTGTATCCTAGGACTTTGGGATTCAAAACCACCTGGGAACCTGATATCAGCCCAGATTTTTCCAGTTTTTTAAGTCGTTGATGCACTGCTGCACCAGATATTCCAGCCGTTTTAGCGATTTCATTGATTGATTTTCTTGCGTCTTGCATCAAAGCGCACAGTATGATTTTATCCAAACCATCAATAAGGGCTTTGTCGTTTTTTGTTTTCAAAACTTAAATGATTTAAGATCTTAACTTATTCAATTAAATGTCTGATTTGATTTAATAAAATTAATGAATCTGTCATTGTAAGTTTATATAATTAAGACTAATTTCACAAGATGAGAAAATATCAATTGGCAGGGGCAAGTTTTGCCCTGTTGGCGGTAATTTTGGGGGCTTTTGCAAGTCACGCCCTCAAGGCAGTTTTGGACGAGCAATCGCTTCAGTCCTTTCAGACGGGAGTTCGATACATGATGTATCATGGACTGGCACTCTTGATTTTTTCGCAATGGTCTTCAGCCTTAACCCCTTGGATCTTTCGTTTGTTTTTTTGGGGGGTCATTCTCTTTTCGTTCAGTATTTTCCTGCTTTCGCTGGGAAAACTCACCCCATATAACTTTTCTTGGGCAGGGCCGATTACTCCCGTTGGAGGAAGTTTGCTGATCATGGGGTGGTCTTTTCTCCTTTGGAGAATTTACCGCAAACCATAGAAAAAAGCTGGGCTATTTGCCCATATTGGCAATGTACTTTTCAATGGCCATGGTCATTGAAGGCGTATCTGGGGTAGGCGCTTTAATGTCAATCCGCAGCTTTGCCCTGTCTGCTGCCAGCACGGTTTCGTTGCCATAAACGGCAATTCTAGTCTCGTTCTGTTTGAAATCGGGGAAATTTTTAAACAGAGATTCGATGCCGGAGGGGCTGAAAAAAACCAATACATCGTAATAGACATTTCTAAGGTCGGAAAGATCGCTTACCACTGTCTTGTATAGCTGGGCACGCATCCAATCAATTCCCATCGCATCCAGACTGTCAGGAATACTTGGTTTCAAGACATCGGAGGTAGGAAGTAAAAACTTCTCTTTTTGAAATTTTTTAAAAATATCTTTCAAGTCGATGATGCTTTTTTCCCCAACATAAATTTTGCGTTTTCGATAAACCACATACTTTTGAAGGTAGTAGGCCACGGCTTCCGAATTACAGAAATATTTCGTTGTGTCTGGTACTTTGTAGCGCATTTCTTCAGTAATCCTAAAAAAGTGATCCACTGCATTTCGACTGGTCAAAATGATATTGTTGAAATCTGAAAAGTTGATTTTCTGCTGGCGTACTTCTTTTGCTGACAATCCCTCAACATGAATAAAGGGCCTAAAATCTATTTTAAGTTTATGTCGTTCTTTTAACCGCGCATAGGGTGATCTATCGTTTGAGGGCTCGGGCTGAGAAACCAAAACAGTCTTCACTTTCATATTCTTTGTCTTAAGTTTAAGTTAATCTAATCGAAAGTAGATCAGAATCCAGGGTGCTAATTTGAAAGCACAAAGATATAAAATTAAATAAATCGAGTAACTGGAGTTTGATTTTATAATTTTCAAGTAAATGTTGATGTGAGCAAATAAAACACTAATAATCAACAACATGAGGAAAGTTCTAAACAAGTTGTCTTGATGGTAAAATCCAAAATAATAAATTGAAAAAAAGAATACACCATAGGCACCGATTACACCATACAAAACGATACTTTTAAAAGCAGTAAGTTGCAATAGTATCGAATGACCAGAAATCCTAAAAATAAAATGGAGTATTAAATACCGAAAGACCACCATGCTGGTCAATACTCCAAAAACCTTAAAGAATGATATTTCTTTTAGATTCAAAATTTCAAGCTTTTCGATGGCAAAAAAGATCAAAAAAGAAAAGCTCAGGAGGGACAGAAAAGTCAAAATTAAATTTGAAAAATAGAGGGGATCGCTCTTTTTTTCGATTACACTTTTTCTCAATAGACGCTGTAAGGCAAATGGTGAAAAAAGCAGGCTCAATTGATCATTGTATTTCATGGTGTAGAGGTAGAGAAAAAAAACAGAAACAATCAAAAAATTGATGCTGTCTTGATGTGTTTGAAATTTTTCTATCCATTGAAACATGGTTTAAAATTAAGGAAGTAATTTCACACACTCTTTTTTTGATGCCGATTTAGTACTTTTACGCTGTAAATATGGACAAGGCATTAGTAATTATTCCCACCTACAATGAGGCTGAAAATATCCAAAAGGTAATAACGACTACATTGGCAGAGGATGATTTTCATGTGTTGGTCGTTGATGATTCTTCTCCGGATGGAACGGCTGAACTGGTTTTGAAAATGATGAAAACCCTTCCCCATCGGCTTTTCATAGAAAAACGTTCCAAAAAAGAAGGATTAGGAAAGGCCTACCTTCACGGGTTCAAATGGGCCATTGAAAAGCAGTACCCCTATGTTTTTGAAATGGATGCAGACTTTTCTCACGACCCTAAGGAACTGCCCACCATGCTATCTTATTTGAAATCTGGATTTGACATGGTGGTAGGGTCAAGATACATAAAGGGAATCAATGTGGTAAACTGGCCATTGAGTAGGATTTTACTTTCCTATTTGGCTTCTCTCTATGTAAGACTGATCACCAATATGCCTGTAAAAGACCCTACTGCTGGATTTGTAGGTTATAAAAGGGAGGTATTGGAGCAATTGGATCTTAAAAAAATAATGTTTGTGGGATATGCTTTTCAAATAGAAATGAAATTTAAAGTTTGGAAAAGAGGTTTCAAGTTGATCGAGCATCCTATCATTTTCACGAACAGAGTATTGGGGGCATCTAAAATGAATGGTAAAATCATTTGGGAGGCACTCCCTGCAGTTATTCTTTTAAGGATCAACAGTATATTTAACAGGATCTGATGAAAGAAATATTGATCCAGAACGCTCAATTGGTAAATGAAGGAAGGGTTTCTCATAAGGATTTATTGATTCTTGGAGAGAAAATCCACAAAATCGAGGATCGCATTCTTCCCAATGGAAACGAGCAGATCATTGACGCCACAGGTCTGCATTTGTTACCAGGTTGGATCGACGATCAGGTCCACTTCCGCGAACCGGGTTTGACCCACAAGGCCACGATTGCTTCCGAGTCGCGGGCTGCAGTAGCGGGTGGGATCACTTCCTTTTTGGAGATGCCCAATACCCTTCCTCAAACCACAACTCAAAAAGCGTTAGAGGACAAGTTGGCGCGTGCTGCCAAAACCTCCATTGCCAATTATGGTTTTCTTTTTGGTGGAACCAATGAAAATTTAAACGACATCAAAACTTTCGACAAGACAAAAGCGGCAGGTTTGAAGTTGTTTTTGGGATCTTCAACGGGAAATATGTTGGTGGACGACCCAGAAGTATTGAAAAAAATATTTTCGAGTACCGACCTACCCATTGCAGTTCATTGTGAAGATGAGACAACCATTAGAGAAAACCTGGCACAACAGATCGCACAATATGGGGACGACATTCCTATCGAAAAACACCCCATCATCCGTAGTGAGGAGGCCTGCTTCCGATCGTCTTCACGTGCCATCCAACTGGCAAAGGAAACTGGAGCGCGCTTGCATGTTTTTCATTTGTCCACCGCCCTTGAAACTGACTTATTTTCCAATCAGAAGCCTTTATCGGAAAAAAAAATAACCGCAGAGGTCTGCCTACACCACCTGTGGTTTTCAGCCGAGGACTATAAGGAAAAGGGAACCTTAATTAAATGGAACCCAGCGGTAAAAAAAGCCAGTGACCGCGACGCCCTTTGGCAAGCGCTCAACGATGATAGAATTGACTTGCTGGCTACCGACCATGCTCCCCACACCCTTGAGGAAAAGCAAAATTCATACACAAAAGCACCCTCTGGAGGACCTCTGGTACAACATGCCTACCCCGCTTTGCTTACTGCTGTTAATCAAGGAAAAATCACGCTGGAAAAGTTGGTTGAAAAAGCATGTCATAATCCTGCTATTTTGTTCAAAATTCAAAATCGAGGGTATTTGAGGGAGGGTTATTTTGCCGATTTGGTCTTGGTGGATCTAAATAAAAAACGCAAAGTAGAAAGAGAAGATCTTCTCTACAAATGTGGGTGGTCTCCTTTTGAAGGCACTACTTTTACAGCATGCATTGATAAAACTTTTGTCAATGGAAATTTGGTTTATTCAGCAGGTAAAATCGTTGAGGGTAACTTGGGGCATCAACTAACCTTTGATCGATAACATGAAAAAATCAATCTTATTGTTATCTTTTTTGTTGTTTGCTTGCACAGAATATGGAGACAATAAACCCTCCAAAAATCTTATCCCTCCCGAGCAAATGAGTAAAATCACTTTGGATATTGTTTTGATTAAAAATATCAAAAGAAATGCCTATTCCAATCAAAAATTAAAAGCTTTCAGGACGGATCAATACCTCTTCGATAAATATCAAATTGACAGCCAACAATTGGCCTCCAGTCAGGAGTATTATGCCAAAAATCCAAAAGCCTATATTCCAATTGTAAAAGAAGCCCAAGAAATGATTAATAAAATTGAGGACAGCATCCAAAAAATAGTGGCCGAATTCGAAGATCAATGAGCTGAAAAAAAGGACTTACTATTGAAGAAGTGGTCCAATAGGACTGTATTCAAAGTCCACAAACGATTTTATTTTATCCCCTTGAATTTCCTTATGTTCAAATTGACTTGAGATCATCGCCCTAGACAAAACTCTTTTTCTTATCCCCAAGAATTGTAACAAGTGTTCCATTGACCAAACCAAATACACTATGGTTTTAGGAATTGCTTTTGGCTTTATCTTTTGGTTTCCTGCTTTGAGCAATTGTGTTGCGATGGTCTTTCCCGACCAATTTTCAGACACCAGAATAAATCTTTCCGCCTTGATTGAAGAATTCATCAGTTGATCCATTATGTGGATCACATCCATTATCCCCACGTAGCCATTGGTGCCTTTGGTGTACCATCTCAATCCATTTTTGTAACGGTTGAACAGTGGCTCAATGGGGCTGCCCTCTCCCAGTACAATTCCAGGATTGACGATCACAGCATTCAGCCCTTCTTGAATGCCTCGCCAAACCTCCAATTCCCCTCCGTATTTGGAATAAGCATAAGGGGTTTTATCTGTGGCATTGTCCCAAGGGGTGTTTTCGTCAATTATTTTTATGGTAGGATCATTCCCTAGGGCAGCGATGGAACTCACATAAACCAGCTTTTCGATAGCATACTCCAAGCAAAGATCCACGAGGTAAGCAGAACCTTTCTGGTTGATTTCTACTAACTTTTTAAAGTCTTTTTGGGCGAGGGATATATAGCCTGCACAATGGTAAATGTGGGTGATCCCAACCAAGGCATTTTTTAGACTAGGAAAATTTCTAAAATCCACTTTTCGCCAGCGGATCTTTTTAAAACGTTCTTCAGCGTCGGGAAACTTAGATTTGAACCGCTCCAAGACGACATTCTTATTGGATTCGTGTCGGAAGGTGGCGATCGGAAAAATATTTTTTTCAGCCAAATGACACATCAAGTATGAGCCGATAAACCCCGTGGCCCCGGTAACTAAAATCATTTTTAAAACTAATGCTTTTTAAATAATAATTTTTTGTTTTGGGGCATAAATCTATCTTTGTCAGCAAATCATTGGCATGCAATCAAACTTTGTAGAGGAACTTCGATGGAGGGGGATGTTACACGACATCACACCGGAAACTGAAGAATATTTGAAAACCCATTCCACCTCAGGATACATCGGATTTGACCCAACTTCCGATTCCCTCCACATTGGTAGCTTAGTGCAAATAATGATTTTGATCCACTTTCAAAACGCTGGTCACCGCCCCATTGCCCTGGTAGGAGGCGCTACTGGGATGATTGGTGATCCCTCTGGAAAATCCGACGAAAGAAACCTATTGGATTCCTTCCAGCTCCAAAAGAATGTGGAAGGCATTAGAAATCAATTGCAAAAATTCCTCGACTTCGATGCGACCAACCCTACTGCTGCCCAATTGGTAAATAACTATGATTGGATGAAAGATTACACCCTGATCGATTTTTCTCGAGACATTGGCAAACATCTTACTGTAAATTATATGATGGCCAAAGACTCCGTAAAAAAGCGTTTGGGCAGTGATGCCAAAGTGGGGATGTCGTTTACAGAATTCACCTATCAATTACTCCAAGGATATGACTTTCTTCATCTCTACCAAGACATGGATTGCAAGGTTCAGATGGGTGGAAGTGACCAATGGGGGAACATCACCACTGGGACAGAGCTGATTCGAAGAAAACTCAGTGCAAAAGCCTATGCCATTACTTGTCCCTTGATTACCAAAGCGGATGGAACCAAATTTGGAAAAACAGAGGGAGGAAATGTTTGGTTGGATAAAACCAAGACTTCCCCCTATAAATTTTATCAATATTGGCTGAATGCTTCTGACGAAGATGCTGAGAATTATATAAAAATTTTCACCTTACTGGATAAATCCACCATTGAAGAGATCATCCTTCAACACCGGGAAGCTCCTCACAGTAGAGGCTTACAAAAAACCATTGCAGCCGAAGTCACCCGTATGGTTCACTCAGAGGACGATCTAAAAAAAGCGGTACTTGCCAGTCAGATTCTCTTTGGAAAATCCACTGCTGAAGATCTAAAAAAATTAGACCGTCAAACCTTTCTCGAAGTCTTTGAGGGCGTGCCTCAGTCAGAAATTTTACAGTCGGATTTAAAAGAAGGGATCGATATGATTGCACTATTGGCTTCGCACACTCCTTTTTTGAAATCCAATGGTGAAGCGCGAAGGGCATTGAGTGAAAACTCCATTTCGGTCAACAAACAAAAAGTAGGAGAGGAGGATAAGGTCAGTACCCAAGACCTCATCGACGGTCAATACATCCTGCTTCAACGGGGTAAAAAAAACTACTTTGTAATTAAAGTGGTCGATTAGACCACCATCAAATTACACCCTCTGATTTCCGAGCTATCCAATCTTCCCATCACTTCGAATTGGGTTTTGGAATGCACTTTGCCCAGGTCATCGGTAGCGATAAAGGCACAAGAGTCTTTGTTGGCCAAATCGATGATGTTCAATCCACCAGTTTGTCCCCAAGGAAGTCGGTGAAAAGGATCTTGATTTTCCCTGGCCGAGACCCGCATCCAAGGGGGGCATTCAAAAAGACCATCCCCTTTGGAATAGGCCTGAGAAAACAGCTCCGTCATCCCATATTCCGAGTGGATTTTAGAACAGCCAAAGCCCTTTTTTAGCCTATCGTGTAAGGCCTCTCGGGTCATTTCTTTTCTTCTTCCTTTCATCCCTCCAGTTTCCATCACCAAAGTATGTTGCAGATCAAAAGCATAGTGCTCCACCAAGTCCAATAGGGCAAAAGAGACCCCCAATAAAAGTGTTTTTTGCCCTTTTTCTTCCAACTTTAAAATTCGATCTTTCAGGGACTCCCATTGATTGAGGTAAAATCCACTTTCGGGCTGTTGACTGTTTTGGATCATGTCCTCGGCCATATAAATTAAGGAGGATCCTTTTCTTTCCATGTAGGAGGGAAGCAAGGCCAAAACGGTATAGGATTGGATGGGTCCATAAAAATATTCAAACCCTTTACGAAAGCTCATTTTGTAGTCCGTTAAGCTTCTGTAAAAATGTTTGGAGGACAGGGAGCCTCCCGTATTGCTAGAGCTAAAAAAAGGCACATCGGTTTGAGGGAAAGAACAAACCTTTTTGGATTTAAAAAAAGAAATGGGCAAATGTGGGATTTCTTCGGTGGATTTAACCTCCACAGGATTGCAGTTGATCAAATCACAAAAGGAACGATAAACCGCATTGTTTTCGTATTGAAATCTAAATACTTCTAATGCCAGATTCTCAAAGCCGATAGCAGTATCAATGGTCCAAAAATCTCTTTGAATAACTGATCCCATACCCTCATCAAAGGACTACCAAACGGCTCAGTCCACTTCTTGTTCCCTGATTTATTTTAACAATATAGATACCGCTTTGGAGATGGATTGATTGGATTTGGTGTTTATGCGTTTGGGTTTGAAAAACCACTTCTCCCAATAAATTAATGATATTGATTTCCATCATGCCCTGCAAATCGGTATTGACATGAAGCATATTTCCAGACATGGGATTGGGGTAGAGTTGAAAGTTTATTTTTTTTTGAAATGCATCCTCAGGTGCTTCCCTTGCATCAAATTGAGCAAACAAAGTACTTGTGTGAAGGAAAATCATCAAAAAGAAGAGGTGACGCAAATCAATTAAATTAAAAACTATACCCTCCAAAGGTAGTAAAATTAGGCCGTTAAAGATTTTCAACTGAGACTTGTTTTTTTTACCGATCCTTACTTATAATTTATATATTTAATACAATAAATTATCTCATGAAAAAAAGTGAAATTCTTATTCTATTGGTAGATGACGACCCCGATGTTATTGAGATTATCAAATACAATTTAGAACAAGAGGGATATAAAATTAAGACAGCTACAAATGGAAATGAAGCCATTAAAAAAGCTAAAAAGCATCTCCCTCATCTGATCATTATGGATGTTATGATGCCTGAAATGGATGGTATAGAGACCTGTGAGTATTTGAGAGGGGATTCGAAATTTAACGACACTTTTATCATGTTTCTCACTGCAAGAGGGGAGGATTATTCCTACGTAGCAGCTTTTGACGCGGGTGGGGATGATTATGTCACCAAGCCCATCAAGCCCAAAATATTGGTTTCCAAAGTCAAAGCCTTGCTCCGCCGTTTAAAGAAAGAGGAGGACATCAAAGATCAGCTAAAATTTGGCAAGTTGATCATTGACAAAGAACAATATGAGGTGACCGACAAGGGTAAAGTCATTTCCCTTCCCAAAAAAGAATTTGAGTTGTTGTTTCTTTTGGCTTCCAAGTCCAACAAGGTAGTGAAACGAGAAAAAATCATGGAAATCGTTTGGGGGAGCGAGGTCGTTGTTGGTGACAGAACCATAGACGTTCACATGAGAAAACTCAGAGAAAAATTGGGCGATAATTATTTTAAAACCATTAAGGGGGTAGGATATAAATTCAAAATCCCTGTCAAATAAATTGTGTTCAGAATAAAGAATTACAGAATCGCCATACGGCTTGCGATCCATTTAACATTGCTGCTTTCCGTACTGCTTTTATTGTTCCTTTTTTTAAATAAAATTGCACTCGATTTTTGGGAAAGAGTAAGTCTGTTGGGTCTGCTTTTAATTTTCTTTTTATTCACGGTGATTTCTATCCACTTTAGGATTGAGCGTTTCATCCTTCGAAAAGTAAAAGGCATTTACGATGACCTTTTCCCTTCGGGGGTTTCTTTTAACGATCAAACGGTTCAATCGGATATGGATGCTTTAAAACAAAGCATGCAAAAGTTTGCGGACGATAAAAAATTGGAGATTGAAACTTTAAAAGACAAAGAAAATTACAGAAAAGAATTTTTGGGCAACATATCCCACGAACTCAAAACCCCTCTTTTTACCATCCAAGGCTATGTGCTTACCCTTTTGCAGGGGGCTATGGAGGACAAAAAACTGAATCAAAAATACCTCAAGAGAACTGCCAAAGGCGTGGAAAGATTGATCTATGTGGTCAGAGATTTGGACTTGATCACTCAGTTTGAGTCGGGGATCAAGAGCATAGACAGAAAATATTTTGACATGGTCAAGCTGGTTGAAAATGTATTTGAACTCTTGGAGATGCAATCCAATAAAAATCAAATCTCAATTACTTTTGACAAAGCATACAACAGTCCAATCATGGTCTATGCCGATGAGGAACGCATTCAGCAAGTATTGACCAATTTAATTGTCAATTCACTTAAATATGGAGTTGAAAAAGGAAAAACAGAGGTAGCCCTACAAGCTCTGAATGAAGAAAAAATAATTGTAAGGATCACAGACAACGGGGAGGGGATCTCCGAGGAACACCTCCCTCGCTTGTTTGAACGTTTTTATCGGGTGGACAAAACTGGAAATCGCAAAGCTGGTGGCTCTGGTTTAGGCTTGGCCATTGTAAAGCACATCATCGAAGCCCACCAAGAGAAATTATTTGTGGAGAGCAAGGTCGGGGTGGGTTCTGAATTTTCTTTCACCATGCAATTGGCGTCACCTTCCCTTAGAGAAGCATAGACCATTTTATGCCAAACTATAATTTAATCTAAATTTGAGTCATGGGAAGTAAGAACAAGCTCAAGCGGTTTAGGGAAAATGAAACTTTCAGCAACGTCATCCAGCCGGAGCGATCCTTATTGGAAGTTGACGGTTTTGATCTCAAGGGGCAATGGCACAGCAAACATTTTAAAAACGATCTGCCGATTATTTTGGAATTGGGTTGTGGTAAGGGCGAATACACCCTCCATTTGGCCAATGAAAATCCCAAAATGAATTTTATCGGCATCGACATAAAAGGGGCGCGGTTTTGGAGAGGTGCCAAAACGGCATTGGAGCAAAATTTGACTAATATTGCTTTTGTTCGAGCCCAAATTGAGTTAATAGACACCTTGTTTTCCGAAGGGGAAGTTTCAGAAATTTGGATCACCTTTCCCGACCCCCAGCTCAAATTCAAAAGGACCAAACACCGCCTGACCCATCCCCATTTCCTTCAAAAATACAAACGCATTTTACAAGCCAACGGTCGGGTTCATCTCAAAACAGACAGTGAATTTTTACACGGCTACACTTTAGGAATTCTCCACGACCCCTCCTATGAATTGCTATATTCCCATCATGACATCTACAACAATCCTCATGCCCCCAAGGAGGCCACCGCCATCCAAACCCATTATGAAAAAATGTTTTTAGAGCAACACAAGTCCATCACCTATCTTCAATTTCGATTCTGCTGATGTCACAATTTTTCAATCAGGTGTATGGAGTGGTTAAAAAAATACCTTTTGGGAAGGTTACCTCCTATGGGGCCATCGCAAGGTATTTGGGTCATCCTCAGGCTGCGAGGATGGTAGGATACGCCATGAATGCTTCCCATGATCAACTGGATGTTCCAGCGCACCGTGTGGTCAACCGAAATGGACTGTTGTCGGGAAAACACCATTTTCCGGGCACCCGACTCATGCAGCAGCTCTTGGAAAGCGAGGGAATTCCAGTCAAAAACGATCAAATCATCGATTTTAAAGCTTGTTTTTGGGATCCCAATACTGCCCTTCCTCCTTTCGAAATCGAAATCTAAACTTTTGTTTCCGAACAGATTGGAGTATATTTGTAAACTACAATTTAAGCTTGTTGGGGATGAAATTTACCAAAAAAAATGTGGAGGATGCGCTCAAAACGATCACGACACCTGGTGGCGGTGGAAACTTGATTGACAGCCAAGCGGTAACCAACATCATGGTTTTTGGGGATGAAATCGACATCGACGTTCGCTTATCCAATCCCAGCCTTCAAGCGAGAAAAAAACTAGAGGTCAGCATCTTGGAGGTCCTCCACGAAAAAGTGTACCCCAAGGCCAAAATAAAGATCAACACCAAAGTGGACGCGCCACCACCAACAGCGCCCATCAAAGGGCAGCCCATCCCAGGAATCGATTCCATTATTGCGGTTTCGTCTGGTAAGGGAGGGGTCGGAAAATCGACGGTAACGGCCAATCTCGCGGTTACCCTTGCCCAAATGGGTTGTAAGGTTGGGATTTTAGATGCCGACATCTATGGTCCATCCATTCCCACCATGTTTGATGTTGAAGGGCAGCGGCCTTTATCGGTCAATGTGGGGGGGAAGTCCAAAATGGCTCCAGTAGAGAACTACGGCGTCAAGGTTTTGTCCATTGGATTCTTCACCCAACCCAATCAGGCCGTTATTTGGCGGGGTCCTATGGCTGCCAAAGCCCTCAACCAGATGATCTTTGATGCCGACTGGGGAGCATTGGATTTCTTACTTATCGATCTGCCGCCGGGCACCGGGGACATCCACCTCAGTATAGTGCAATCGCTCCCCCTCAATGGGGCAGTGGTGGTCAGTACTCCCCAACATGTAGCCTTGGCCGATGCCAAAAAAGGCATTGCCATGTTCAATCAAGAAAACATACAAGTCCCGGTTTTGGGCATCATCGAAAACATGGCCTATTTTACCCCAGAAGAATTGCCAGACAAAAAATACTATATTTTTGGTAGGCAAGGGGCACAAAACCTGGCCGAAGACAAGGGCGTTCCCTTTTTAGGTGCTTTGCCTTTGGTTCAAGCAGTGAGAGAGGCCTCGGATTTGGGTCGCCCTGCTGCGTTACAAGAGGGTACTCCCATACAACAATCGATTGTGGAAGTCACCCAAAACATGGTCACCCAACTGTTAAAACGCAACACCACATTACCACCAACCAAGGCAGTGGCCATAACCAATATGGTGGGCTGTGCTGCGATAAAATAAGTCCTATGGATTCACAACAAATCAAAGAAAAAGTATTGATCGCACTGGATGAAATCCGACCTTTTTTGGCCTCCGATGGTGGCGACATCTCTTTGGTAGCCATTGAGGATGACAAAAAGGTAAAAGTTAAACTTCATGGCGCCTGTGTGTCTTGTACCGTCAACCAAATGACCCTCAAATCTGGGGTTGAAATGACGATCAAAAAACACGCCCCCCAAATTGAGGAAGTCATCAGTGTAGACCCTCATTAACCTCATGATCAAAACAGATATTCTTATCATTGGAGCCGGCCCAACTGGATTGTTTGCAGTTTTTGAAGCGGGTTTGCTCCAACTCAAGTGCCATTTGATCGACTCCCTTGCCCAACCCGGAGGGCAGTGTGCTGAGATCTATCCCAAAAAACCCATCTACGACATCCCCTCTCGTCCTGAGATATTGGCCGGGGATTTGGTTGATCAATTGATGGAACAAATCCAACCCTTTCAACCAGGTTTTACGCTGGGAGAAACCGCCCAAGACATTCAAAAACAAGCAGATGGAAGCTTTATCGTCACCACCAACAAGGGCACCCGCCATCATGCCTCGGTAGTGGCCATTGCTGGTGGTTTGGGAACCTTTGAACCCCGCAAACCCAATTTGGAGGGTCTCCAACAATGGGAGGACAAAGGGGTAGACTACATCATTCGCGATCCTGAAGTTTACCGCAATCAAAAAGTACTCATTGCAGGTGGGGGGGATTCTGCCTTGGATTGGACGATTGTTTTGGCCGATATTGCCAAGGAACTTACCCTGATCCACCGCCGAAGCGAGTTTCGGGGGGCTTTGGATTCGGTTGAGAAAGTACAAGTCTTAAAGGATCAAGGTAAAATTCACCTCATTACCCCCGCGGAGGTCACCGCCCTGAAAGGTGGAGTAGCATTGGAATCCGTCACCGTTGTGCAGGAGGGAACTTCTAAGAACATTGCTGTGGATCGATTCCTCCCGCTTTTTGGATTGACGCCCCAATTGGGTCCTATTGCCGACTGGGGGTTGGAAATCGAAAAAAATGCCATCAAGGTGGACAACAGCTTGGATTACCAGACCAACATTCCTGGCATCTATGCCATTGGTGATGTCAATACCTATCCTGGCAAACTCAAGCTCATCCTCTGTGGTTTTCACGAGGCCACCCTCATGTGCCAAAGTGCCTATCAACACATCCATCCCGGCAAACGCAACGTACTCAAATACACCACCGTAAGTGGGATCTCTGGATTTGACGGCAGCCGAAAAGAAGCACAAAAATCAACCATTAAAACCATCGAATAAGTGGACATCAAAATCACTGTGATCGACCGAGAAGGTGTTGCCCATCATCTAGACGCTCCAACCGATATGGCCATGAACCTTATGGAGGTATGTAAGGCTTATGAACTTCCTGTTGAGGGAACTTGCGGGGGAATGGCCATGTGTGCCTCCTGCCAGTGTTACGTCCTATCCGATCACGACTTAAAAGAAAAATCTCCCGATGAGGAAGCCATGTTGTCTGAAGCCTTTTATGTAAAGGAAAACAGCCGTCTGGGTTGTCAAATCAACATGGAACAAAAACTAGAGGGGCTAAAAGTAGAATTGGCTCCGGAATAATCCGTGTCGCATCTTTAGCCCCTCGTTTTGTGTAGGAAAAATCCTATTTATTAGAACGATCCCCCATTGACAATTCCATTCCATTAACCCTCCTCATGGAAAGAAATGCATGGTTCTCACCATTTGGGAGTATTCCTACACTTCTAAGTTCAACTTAATGCCTTATAAATCCACCCATTGAGGCAACCTGCGGTACCAAAATAAACGACATTCCAAACCGCTTCAACCAAAGTTCCTTTAGCATCCATTAACTCAATGGTGCCCAAAGAGACCATATTCAAGCCCAGTCCTACAAAAAGACCCAATAAAGCCCCCAGTTTAAAACCGCTGGAAAGGGTGAATCTGCCCTTGGCCCATTTCCCGTAAATCACGGACAACAAATAAGCCTCAATCATTACCCCCAGTGCGATATAATTTATCTCATTGGACATCATAGATGGCATATTCACATAGTGTTGGGAAAAAAAGTCTTTCGCAAGGTATTCATGAAAAATCCAGCCGCTAAAAAATAAAAAAATAAAACCAACTAACGTAGCTGATAAAGTAGGTTTGGAAAGCATAGGTAGAAAGTATTTGGTTTCCCTAAACTACAAAAAATTTAGATAAACGACTCCTCCGTTCAAAAAAGTTGCATAAATCACCCAGATCAAATAAGGAAACATCAATCGCGTGGCCATCGCATCTACCTTCCTAAATTCTTGAATGGTTTTTACAATCAGCAATATCAGAATCAAGATCACTACCAATCCCCCGATGGGATTTCTCAACCCAAAGAACACCAAAGACCATAAGCCGTTAAACAGCAGTTGGAAACCAAAAAGGTAATGTGCGGCCCTGCCACTGCGGTGCTTTTGGCCATAATATCCTACCCGCCCCGCAGCGACACCCATCAACACATAGAGTATTGTCCATACGGGAGCAAAAAGCCAATCCGGAGGGGTAAAAAAGGGCTTTTCCAAGGTGGCGTACCATGTTTTGACCGACATTTGGGTGGCTTGACCCGCAAGAAATCCTACCCCCAAACAAAGCAGAACGCCAATAGCAATGCAAAAAAGTAACTTTTTGTTCATCCTTAAAGTTAAACATTTTCAGCCACCTCTATTTTTTTTGGATGGCACATGAAGTATCTTTGTAGCCTATGCATCACCCATCGTTTGTTTTTGATCTACCGATCAAGTCTCATTTCCAAACCCAATGGCAGGCGCCGAGCAATATAGCATTGGTCAAATACTGGGGAAA